>Ga0209652_1000010_pt1 | contig 169136 bp, 148 predicted proteins | sample SaaInl74LU_5_DNA_FD_184641 | JGI IMG/M metagenome (GOLD analysis project Ga0209652, IMG submission 184641) | Marine microbial communities from expanding oxygen minimum zones in the Saanich Inlet - ESP_74LU_5_DNA (SPAdes) (version 2) | ecosystem: Environmental > Aquatic > Marine > Intertidal...
AGGTTTACATGGCATTTCACCGCATAGAGTTTACCTGGTTTCACTACAGCATGATCTGTACATTCTTTCTGTTGCACTGGTCCTGATCCATTAAAAATGGACCGACGGCTGTTAGCCGCTATGCTTCCCTTTGGTGCCCGGACTTTCCTCCTTCTAAAACGAAGGCGATAAGGCGGCCTGCGGGGTAAAATTAATTTAAAATGTTGATAACTCGCCTAAATATTGGAGGATCATTCAGAGAAATCTTCTCCTTGCTTTTTATCTTTGTTTGTCATGGAGCATTTCATTGTATCAGCCCGTAAATACAGACCCACTAACTTTGACGAGGTAGTAGGGCAGAAAGCCATTACACGTACCTTAGAAAATGCTATCGAGCAAAACCACTTGGCACAGGCGCTCCTTTTTACTGGACCACGCGGGGTGGGCAAAACGACATGCGCGAGAATTCTGGCTAAAAAAATTAATCAGGACGATGCGCATCAAAACGACGAAGATTTTGCATTTAACATTTTTGAATTAGATGCCGCCTCTAATAATTCTGTAGATGATATCCGATCATTAATTGAGCAAGTTCGTATTCCACCGCAAATCGGCCAATTTAAAGTCTACATCATTGACGAGGTACACATGTTGTCTTCAGCAGCATTTAATGCCTTCCTAAAGACTTTAGAGGAGCCACCAAAACACGCCATATTCATTTTGGCGACAACCGAAAAACATAAAATCATTCCGACGATTCTCTCTCGTTGTCAGATTTTTGATTTTAAACGAATTACCGTAGAAGACATCAGGGGTCAATTACAGGAAGTGGCACAAGCCGAAGGAATCGATGCTGAAGAAGACGCTTTGCACGTTATTGCTCAAAAAGCGGATGGCGCCATGCGAGATGCTCTGTCAATTTTCGATCGTGTCGTCAGTTTTTCGGGCAAGGTCATCACGCGCCAAGCGGTGACAGAAAACCTACACGTGCTCGACTATACCTATTACTTTAGAATGACACAAGCCATGCTTGACGGTCAGATTCCGCAACTTCTTCTGGAGTATGACCAGATTTTAGCCCTAGGTTTTGACGGACACCATTTCATTTCTGGTTTGGCGTCTCATTTTAGAGATCTTATGGTGGCCAAAACACCGCAGACCATTAAACTTATGGAGCTTGGGCCCAAAATTCAACAACAATATTTGGAACAATCCCAAGCCGCTGATCAAGGCTTTCTCATGGAGGCTTTAGGCCTAACCAACACCTGTGACTTGGCCTATAAAAATAGTGGTAATCCAAGGCTGTTGGTAGAGCTTTGTTTGATGCAACTAGCCTCTCTGAATGATTCAGATCAAAAAAAAAAATCAACTAGTCACCCCTATATAACTCCAGCGCAACGCTTACCTAATTCATCCGCGGTCACTGCCCAAAAACAAGAGAGCAAAACAACCCAGCTTGAGTCTGCGGCAAAGGACATCGTTGCTGAGCAATCCACATCAACCCCAAAGAAGTCCTCAGAAATGACCACTGAGATTGCAGTAAGCGCATCAGAAGTCAGTCCTGCAGCGTCGTCTCGTCCTGAAGCACCACTCAAGAAAAAGCCTGAGTTTTCATTCGAGGGCGTTCGGAAAAAAACTTCCTCTCTTTCTTTGAAGAGTATCTCTGAAAAAAAGCAAATACAGGAAGTTCATAAGTCAAAGGAAACCCATTCTGAAACCTTGCCTGAACATTCATTTACAGAAGAGGAGTTCAGAACTGCATGGAGCGCATACACTGAGCAAACCGAGGCTTCTGGACAATTCAACTTGACGTCGCATCTGACCATGGTTGATCCCGTATTAAATGGCACCAATATCAGTCTGACGTTCCCAAACGACACCATAAAACTTGAGGTTGAGCGAGACAAAGCATCTCTAATGGGGTTTTTGCACAAAAGATTAAATAACTACAGCATCAGCCTGCACATTGAAGTCATCGAAAGTGAAGTCACCAGATATGCCTACACTCCAGCCGAAAAATTTGACAAGCTCAAGGAAAAAAACCCACTCATTGAGGTCCTTAAAACCACACTAGATTTAGAACTTTAACTCCCTATCATGTCGTCTACTGAACCCTCAAAAAAAATGCTCGGGCTTAAGTTACCCACAGACCCAAGGTGGGTCAATATTGTCGAGAAAAATATTGACGAAATCCTGACCGATCATGCTTATTGCGAGCAGAAAGCGGCTTCAACAGCTATTTCATTTATTATTGGATATCCTGAGTATACAGACTTGGTCGCTGAAATGACTCTTTTGGCACAAGAAGAAATGAGTCACTTTAAAATGGTACATGACCGCATCGTCGCCCGTGGCCAACATCTGGGTCGTGAACGCAAAGACGCTTATGTCAATAAACTCATGACATTTTTTGCCAAGGGTGGCAGCCGCAACGACAACTTAGTGCATCGACTCTTATACGCCGCATTAATTGAAGCCAGAAGCTGCGAACGATTCAGGCTTTTGAGTGAGGCTTTAGAGGATAAGTCCTTGGCGGAGTTTTACCGCAAACTGATGATCAGCGAAGCCAACCACTACATCATGTTCTTGACTTTTGCCCGGCAATACGGTGACCGCAAAACAGTGGACAAAAAATGGCAAGATTTATTAGAATTTGAAGCAAAAATCATGAAAGATATGGGCAACTCTGAGTTAGTGCATGGCTGATTCTGATTTAAAGTCCTTTGTTTTGCTGATAAAGACGTTTGACGATGCCGTCTGCCAAACCTATTTTTGGCACATAAATATTCTTTGATTGACTCCATTTCATGGCCGACAAATAGATTTTTGTCGCTGGAATAATGACATCCGCGCGATCGGGATTCATTTCTAATTCATAAATCCGCTCATGATAGGTCATGGACTTGAGCAATTCATAATAATTTGACAAGAAGAAATAACTCAAAGGTTTACCGATTTTTTTGCCACTTTTGGTGTAGATGCTATTGATGTTTCCTCCTGAACCAATGACGCTGACCTTATCATATCCAGAAGTGGTTTCTGTAATCCAGGCCTTGACTTCATCCCAAATACTCTCTCTGACCATATCATTCAGGATCCGGACCGTTCCTAGCTTGAAAGATTTGGAAGCCAGAGCTTTACCAGCAGTATACAACGTAAATTCAGTACTTCCACCCCCAACATCAACATAAAGAAAGGTTTTGTCAGAATCTATAAAGGCCCCAAAATCAGTGCTTGCAATGATATCAGCCTCGGCCTCTCCATCAATAATTTCGATATTGATGCCCGTGGCCTCAAAAATAGCGTTAACCACCTCTTGTCCATTGTCTGCTTCGCGCATAGCGGAGGTGGCACAAGCTCTAAAGCTGACAACGTTATGGTTCTTAATGAGTAATCTAAAGGCTTCCATGGCCTCTATCATTCGGCCTTGGTTAAGCGCAGAAATATGACCATTGAGAAATACATCAGCACCGAGTCGGATGGGCACACGCACCAAGGATGTTTTTTTGAATCGTGGCGGTTTACCAGACATCTGTGTCACTGATGCAATCAACAACCTTATGGCATTGGAGCCAATATCAATTCCTCCATATTTTTCAATAACCATCATTAGCCTTGTAGTTTATTAAGATAATAATCATACAACGCAAACTGTGAGCGGATTACCGGGCCACTTTCTCTTACATAGGCATTGTCCTGTGTCTGTGAAATCAATCTTGCTTTGACATTATCCTGCCAGCTAATTTGAAAAGTCTCCAATAATTCTTGCTGTAGATCGCGATCATATATGGGGCAACTGACTTCTACACGCGAATCAAAATTCCGGGCCATAAAATCTGCAGAAGAGATGTAAACCTTTGGGTCACCAGCATTTTCATAAATATACAGACGGGTATGCTCTAAGAATTTATCCACTACACTAACCACCTCTATAGTTTCGCTCATGCCTTTAACTCCAGGGACCAAACAACAAATACCCCGCACAACAATTTGAATCGAAACGCCTTGTTGGCTCGCCTCATATAATTTTTCAATCATGTAATGATCAGAAAGGCTATTGAGTTTGAGCTTGATGCCACTGGGCAGCCCTTTTTTATGGTGTGCAATTTCATTATCAATGAGCTCAGTCCAAGTGTCTCGGGTATAGTGAGGAGACACAACTAAATGCTTGTAGGATTTCAAGCGATAGTTCACCTCAAAGAAATTAAATACCCTGTTGATGTCCTTGCCAATACCTTCGTGGGCGGTAAAAAGTGTGTAATCCGTATAAATCTTTGCCGTCGTTTCATTAAAATTACCGGTACTCAAGAAAGAATATCGTTTGACTTTTTTATCTTCAATTCGCTCAATCACGCAGGCCTTACAATGGACCTTAAGTCCTGTAACTCCAAAAATAAGCCTTACACCTTCATTCTGCATCTGCTCAGCGTAATGAATATTAGCCACCTCGTCGAATCTCGCTCTAAGCTCAATTTGGACCAGTACATCCTTACCGTTTTTCGCCGCATTGATCAATGAACTCGCAATGTGTGAAACTTCAGCAAGGCGATAGATTGTGATCTTGATGGATTGGACCTTGGGGTCAAGTGCAGATTCGCGCAAGAATTTGACAACATATCGGAAACTTTGATACGGGGCATGTAATAAATAATCCTTTTGAGCAATTTTAGCCAAAAGACTACCCTGAAAGCTCAACCCTGCAATAGGCAGTGGTCGCTTGGTCTCATAAAGTAAGTCCGTTCTGCCTAAACTCGGGAATTTCATGTAATCACGACGGTTATGGTACCGCCCACCAGGGATGATACTGTCAGTGCTGTCAATATTCATTTTGTCCATCAGGAACTTAAGCGTTTCTGGGGCAATTGTACGGTCGTAAACAAAGCGAACAGGATCACCAGAACTCCTTTTTGCGACACTCTTAGAGATCTTGTCCAGGAAACTGCGACTCAAATCAGAATCAATATCTAACTCAGCATCTCGGGTTATTTTGATCATGTGTGCCGCAATAGACTCATAATCAAATATGCTGAAGATGATGCCAAAACAATGCCGTATCAAATCATCCAAAAGAATGATATACTTCTGTCCGTTCTCTTCGGGCAGTTCTACAAAACGATCAATGACCGCTGGCACTTCGATCAGAGCGTAATTGATTTTATCTTTAAAGTTCGTGTCATTTTCGCTCATCACCATGCGTACGGCCAAATAAGCAGCACTGTCTTTAAGTGCCGGAAATGCATCTAATTCACTAAGAATAATCGTGGCCAAAGCTGGACTCACTTCACGCAAAAAATAATCAGTAATGAACTCACTTTGGGTTGCAGAAATATTCGTTTCATTAATCACGTTGATGCCTTCTTTGGCAAGCTCTTCTTCAATCACTCCCAGGATGTCAAGACTGAGCTGTTGCTGGCTGATCACTGTCTGTGTGATCGATTCTTGCAGCTCCAATGCAGACATCCCACCAAGTTCACTGCGACCGACCTTTCCTGCATCAATGATGCGCTTGATGGCGGCATAGCGTACCTTAAAAAACTCATCTAAATTGTTGGAAAAAATTCCCAAAAATCTAAGACGCTCAATTAATGGTACCGTAGGGTCCTTGGCTTCTTGCAGGACACGAGCATTAAACTTCAACCAACTTAAATCACGGTTGATATAGCGATCATATTGTTTTTTTGGCTCTGGGCTCATGATGTAAAGTCTTTTGGGTACACTTTATTTTTTATTTGTCCTTTGCGCACATTTTGCCAGAGGTCAACAGAAAAATTAATTTGCACAAAACCGCAGGTGGGCAAATTATCTATAGCCTGGTCTCCCAGCATATTAACAAGTGCTGTAAAAGCATGATTGTGTCCCACCAACAAAACTCTTGAGACATTTGGGGGCAGATCTTTGATCAATGCCATAACTTGTTCCCCACTAAAATCATACATCTGATGCATGACTTTAACCTGATCAGGTTTCAGTCCAAAAGATTGGTGAAAATAAACCCCTGTTTGCATGGCTCTTGTAGCGTCACTATTCAATACCAATTCTGGTGCCTTATATTGTGCAGCCACATAGCGAGACATGGTCAAGGCATCCAAACGACCACGGTCTTTCAATGGCCTTGAATGATCTGGACCACTATCGGCCCAAGACGATTTTGCATGCCGCAAAAAATAAAGTGTTTTCATTTATTAACGATCATCTTAGGGAGCCAGTCGCTCAATGGTCCAATTCTGCGCAACATTGCGGTAGCGCAATCGATCGTGTAATCGATTCTCTCGTCCTTGCCAAAATTCAAATTCTATTGGCTGGACCAGATACCCTCCCCAATGATCAGGAATCGGCACATCAGCGGTCTGGTATTGTTTCTCTAACCTTAACAAAGTTTGCTCTAATGACGCCCTATCAGCAATCACTTCACTTTGCGGACTGACTATTGCGCCTATTTGACTCCCCTTTGGTCTTTGCGAAAAATACGCTTGAGATTCTTCTTTTGTTAATTTTTCTGCTGAGCCACGAATGTGCACTTGCCGCTCTAAATTTGGCCAAAAAAAACTCAGTGAAACCTTGGGATTTGCCGCTATCGCACGACCTTTTTGACTGGAATAATTTGTGAAAAATTGAAAACCACGAGCGTCGAAATGTTTTAAGAGTACGACACGACCTCTGGGATACCCTGCAGCATCGACGGTTGAAAGCGTCATGGCATTGACTTCATCAACTCCACCAGCTTGAGCAACCTCTTGGAACCAGAGCGCAAATTGCTCAATGGGATTCACTGCTGCTTGCTGCTCAGTCAATGTGCCTTTTTGATATGATTTTCGATAATCGTGGAGTTTTTGGCTCATGGTTTGATCAAATGAATTGCAATTTACGAGAAATTCTAAAGTAAAGCTCTGCACATATCAAATTTGCACCATCTGTTGATCATCCCCCTCTAACAATCTGAAACAACGTCCATCTTCGGCCAAAAAAACTTGATCAAAGTAACGCAAAGCCTCTTCTCTAAATTCTTCCAAGTGCACATAACGACCAGAGTAATGGCCCAAAATAAGAAACCGCACACCCGAAGCCTCCGCAATAAGCGCAGCTTGCTGCGCTGTACTGTGCTTGGTTCGTTCACACAAATCTTGTTGTGCAGTCAAAAATGTACTTTCATGGTACAACACACTTACCCCAGAGATCAGTTCTGGCAAACTAGACAGATATGCAGTGTCACTGCAATAGGCATAGCTTAATGGGGTTTTAGCGGGCTCCGTAACACTTTGATGATCCACCAAATCACCATTTGCATTGGGAACATTATGCCCTTGCTTGAGTTTTTTAAAATATGCAGGACTGATACCAGCCATTTCTGCAGCGGCCCGATCAAGCAAGCGATCACCGCGCTTTGCTTTAAACAAAAAGCCATTGGTATAAATTCTATGGTCTAAAGGAAGGGTTTCTACCGTGACCAGGTCATCTTCAAAAATCAAAACAGAAACATCTTGGTCCAATTCATGAAAAAACAAAGGAAAATTGGTCCAAGACTTTCCCAGTTTTAATTGTAACGTGATGATTTCTTTAATGCCTTTGGGGCCATAGATGTGCAGGGGTTCCTCCCTACCCAGAAGCCTCATTGTAGAGACCAACCCAATCAAACCAAAATAATGATCCCCGTGCAAATGCGAAATAAAAATATGCTTGATGCGGGCAAATTTGATTTTTTTTTGGCGCAATGCGACTTGGGTTCCTTCACCACAATCAATCAAAAAGAGATGACCCGAGAGGTCAAGCAGCTGCGCTGTCGGACGCGCGTCAGCACGAGGTGATGCAGAATGGCATCCCAGTATGGTCAATGTCAAACCCTTCATGTCAGGCTGTAATTGTATGTGCTGTTTCTTTTGAAAAGATCAAAAACCATCATCAAAAACCCAAATCACGCTCTATTTCTTCCATCTGAATCAAGTCCTCTGCTTCCAAAATGGTTGGGGATAAGCTTAAAGGACTGTCAATTTCTGTGAGGTTGAATTGTGGCACCACCAAAACTATAGACTTTTTTGCCGCAACGAAAAAAGGCAAAAGCACTTGATAATCAGAAATTTGGTCTATTTCCAACGCCAATACATTTGAAAAATCAATAACCATATGCTGACGCACCTTGTCCTTTAGAGCGCTCAAGAGTTCCTTGGCCAGTACCGGTAAATTCGCTTCTGAAACCTCCACAAGGTCGTACGATGCCGCAGTATCCAACATATCAGGATATTTTTGACGCTAACAAATAAATGATGGCCATCCGGATGGCCACACCATTTTCAACTTGATCCAATATAATGGCTTGGGGACTATCAGCAACGGCGCTGGTGATTTCTACACCACGGTTGATGGGCCCTGGGTGCATTACGACGATTTTTTTATCTAAGGCGTCCAGATGAGCCTTTGTCAATCCGTATTGCTGGGTGTATTCGCGGACAGTTGGAAAATAGCTCATGTCCATACGCTCATTCTGAACGCGCAACATATTGGCCACATCACACCACTTAATGGCTGCTTGCAAGTTTGTTTCTACAGCAACACCCATACTCTCTATATGCTTAGGGATAAGGGTTTTAGGACCACATACTTTGACATCTGCCCCTAGTTTTTGTAGCGCAAAAATATTCGATAGTGCGACTCTAGAATGCAGTATATCACCGACGATCACGACTTTTTTACCGGCTACCTCACCTAAACTTTCACGAATTGAATAAGCATCGAGCAATGCTTGTGTAGGATGCTCATGAGCACCATCTCCTGCATTAATGATGCGCGCTTTGACATGTTTTGAAAGAAACAATCCAGCGCCGGGATCAGGATGACGCATCACGACCATATCGACCTTCATGGCCAAAATATTGTTGACTGTATCGATTAAGGTCTCCCCCTTTTTGACCGAAGAACTGGCCGCAGAAAAGTTGACCACATCAGCTGATAATCTTTTTTCTGCTAATTCAAACGATAATCTTGTCCGTGTGCTGTTTTCAAAAAACAAATTGGCGATCGTGATATCACGCAAAGACGGCACTTTCTTAATGGGTCGATTAATGACCTCCTTAAACCGATCAGCCGTTTCAAAAATCAGCTGTATATCACTTTCTGTGATGTATTTAATGCCCAATAAGTGCTCTACACTTAACTCTTTCATGCTAATTATCGACTAAATATACCGCATCTTCACCATCTTGCTCATTCCAGCGCACCAAAACGCGCTCACCGTTTATCGCATCAACTTGGCGCCCGCGATAATCAGGCTGTATGGGCAAATGACGACTAAAGCGTCGGTCAATTAAGGTTAATAATTCTATTTCTTGCGGACGCCCAAAGCTTTGGATCGCCGTGAGGGCCGATCGTATGCTGCGCCCGGTATATAAAACATCATCAATGAAAACTACCTTTTTGTCCTCAACAATGAAATCTATTTGTGTCTTGTTGGCCTCTAGCGGATTCTGAGAACGCCGGAAATCATCGCGATAAAACGTGATGTCCAAATACCCGAGTTGCACTTGAGGAACTTTATAATGATCCAAAAGCAAAGCTTTAAGGCGTTCTGCTAAAAAAATTCCTCGTGGCTGTATCCCTATCAGGACAGTTTCAGCAAAATTCGTATGATTTTCAATTAATTGGCAAGCCAAACGATGAAGAGCGATCTGGATTTCAGTAGCGTTTAATAGCACTTTTTGGCTCATAGAGAAAGTCTGAATCTAATTCAGAGGTCAAATTTAAATGATTTTAATGAATTTAGGCCCCTTTAAGAGACAATATTCTGGCGTGCAGTAAAAACAGGAGCCCCATGCAAATACATATAACCACCTGTCTATCAAAGCTTTTTTAATAAAAAATGCCCCTCGCGAAGCGAGGGGCATTTTAAAGATTAAGACATTAAAACGAAGGAATTAGTTTCCTTTTCCCTCCATCTTGTCTTTCAAATCTTGAAGCATTGAATTGGCATCGCCTAAAGTTGGCTTTGACTCTTCCGCTTGCTTGGCCGCGACTTTAGCCGCTTTCTTCACAATCTTTGCTTCTTCCTCTTTGTGGATAGACATGTGAGAAGCAACAACTTTCTTAAAGTCCTTGTTGAATTCGATGATCACGAATTCTGCTTCTTCTCCTTGCTTCAAGTGCGTTCCATCTTCCTTCTCCAAGTGACGTTTAGGGACGAATGCACTGATGTCATCGTTAAAGTTGATCACTGCACCCTTATCAACCATTTCGTCGATTTTGGCAGTATGCTTAGAACCTAGTCCAAACTCAGCTTCATATTTATCCCATGGGTTATCCATAGTCTGCTTATGTCCGAGACTTAATTTACGGCCCTCTACATCTAATTCAAGTACCACAACTTCTAGTGTTTCACTGATAGCAGTAAATTCGCTTGGATGTTTTACTTTTTTGGTCCAAGAAAGATCGCTGATGTAAATTAATCCATCAATTCCTTCTTCTAACTCAACAAAAACACCAAAATTAGTGAAGTTACGCACTATTCCACTGTGCTTCGAGCCCACTGGATATTTCTTAGTGATGTCTGTCCATGGGTCTGGCGTCAATTGCTTAATACCTAAAGACATTTTGCGTTCTTCACGGTCCAAGGTCAATACCACAGCATCTACCTCATCACCAACTTTTACGAAGTCCTGGGCGCTGCGCAAGTGTGTAGACCACGACATTTCACTCACGTGAACAAGTCCTTCGACACCTTCGGCAACTTCAACAAAAGCACCGTAATCAGCGATAACTACTACCTTACCTTTGACTTTATCACCAACTTTTAGTTCTTCACCTAGTGCTTCCCATGGGTGCGCACTTAGTTGCTTAAGACCTAATTGGATTCGTGTTTTATCTTCATCAAAATCAAGAATCACCACATTCAACTTCTGATCCAAATCAACGATTTCACTTGGATGGTTGATTCGTGACCAAGATAGGTCTGTAATATGGACTAATCCATCTACACCACCTAAATCAACAAATACACCATAAGAAGTGATGTTCTTCACAACACCTTCTAGTACTTGTCCTTTTTCTAATTGGCCAATGATTTCTTTTTTCTGCTCTTCGATATCCGCCTCAATTAAGGCTTTATGAGAGACTACAACATTCTTGAATTCGTGGTTTATTTTAACCACCTTAAATTCCATTGTCTTACCGACGTAGATATCGTAATCACGAATTGGTTTGACATCAATTTGCGATCCTGGAAGGAAAGCCTCGATACCAAAAACATCTACAATCATTCCACCTTTGGTGCGGCATTTTACAAAACCGTTAACAACAGTCCCTTCATCATGGGCTGCATTGACGCGATCCCATGCTTTAATTGTTCTGGCCTTACGGTGAGATAAGATCAATTGTCCTGTGGCGTCTTCACGCACATCAATCAACACTTCTACTTTGTCGCCAACCTTTAAATTCGGGTTGTAACGGAATTCATTGAGTGAGATGACACCTTCACTCTTCGCATTAATGTCGATGATGGCATCACGATCTGTCATGTGTACGACCAATCCTTCTACTACCTCATCATTTAAGGTGTCCACAAAATTCTTAGCAACAAGTTTTTCAAATTCCTGTAACTGAACCTCATCTACAGGATCGATACCCTCTTCGTAGTTGTGCCAATTAAAATCTTTTAAAAATTGTTCTGGGTTTTGCACTTGCTCGACAACTTCTTGTTGTGCTGGTGCTGCTGCAGTTTCTTGAGCTTCTACAGCTTCGTTTTTTGCTTCTTCAGCCATTTTTATTTCTGTGATACTCGTTTAATTAACGGGTAAACACGTATTGTATCCTGTGTTTTGCATGAAAGTTTACAGCCCAAACCACAGAAGGATTTGAAAAAAGTGACCCTTTTTGCTTTCATATCGCTGCCAAAAAGGACCGCAAAAATAGTCCAATAGATTGTATTTTCAAAAAAATATAACGCGGAGGGGGTATTTTATTTCTCTTGTAGCTGTTTGGCGCTATAAAACCTGCTCTGTGCGCAGGTTGATCTCAATGGAATTATTATATTCTGTTATAAATACGGTCCTGAGCCAACTGCAAAATCATTTGAAACTGATCCGCTTGATTCATTTCGCTATTATCAATAACAACCGCTCCATCAGCGACAATCAAAGGAGATACTGCTCTTGAGGAATCCATTGCATCACGTGCCACAACATTATCATACACTTGCTGGTAAGTTACAGAGGGGTCTGACTCTTGAATCTCTATGAACCGTCGCTGAGCCCTCACCTCTGCGGTGGCCGTCATGAACAACTTCAGGTCGGCATTGGGAAACACTACAGAACCAATATCACGTCCATCCATCACCACGCCGCCTTGAGTTTGAAAACTTCTTTGCATGGCCACCATTTTCTCTCTTACCTCAGGAATAGCAGCAACTTGACTCACAAGTTCTGAAATTAACATTTGCCTGATCTCTATCGCACAATTGCGGCCATTCAGGTGCGGAACATTCTGACCTAATTCATTTTTTTCAAAGGCCACTTCAATGCCTGGCAGTGCCTCAATAAGTAAATTAGGCTTCACTAGACCATTTTCAAACATATCATGCTCTAAAGCATAAAGTGTAATGGTGCGGTACATGGCTCCAGAATCTATATAAACATATCCCAGATGTTGCGCTAAAGCCTTGGCGACAGTACTTTTTCCTGTTGAAGAATGACCATCAATAGCAATCGTTATTGTTTTCATTACTGTAGATTCATGTTTAAACCAAAAAAACTAGATGCCGCAGCACTATTGTATTTACTGTAAGCATAACTGAACCGTAATTTATTGAGCTTGATCCCAAATCCAGCACTCAAACCGGCAAAACTGCGCTGGTCTACAATACGCAACTCCTCACCTCTTCTGAAATTATAGCCTAACCTCAAATTGAACCCCTTGTCCGGAAAAAGCTCTACACCCAAAATCATGTGGCGAAAGAGCTCATCCACTAGTGTGATGTTCTCTTTTGTCGCATTGCCTTCCAAATCAATTTCATCACGATTGGGATTGGCAAATGCCAATCGCCAATTTTCCATATGCTCCAAAGTAAAATGCCAACGAATGGGTATGTTTTCAAGATCTTGAGAGGCCCCAAAGATGATTTCGAAAGGCAGGCGTTCAGCTGTGATGTCATAAGGATCCAATTGTGCGCCGAAATTACGGGCGACCAACCCTAAATTTAGTCCAGCGTCTTCATCCCGATATAAAATTCCTGCATCAATTGCCATTCCGGTGGAATTGTATTGCTCCAGTGTGGAGGAAATAAACTTAATGTTCGCCCCCACATAAAAGTTACTGAAAGGGATGTTCTTGGCGTGTCCAAAAGATACCGCCATCTCACCACCACTAAAGGTGTTGGTGGGGTTGCCTTGGGCATCATACCCGTCAAATGAGCCATAATTGATATATGTGACCCCAGTATGAAAGACTTGAGTTCTGCGGTCCCAGAGATAGGCATAGCTCGCCGTTCCATAAGAGACATCTCCAATATAATTGTTAATGGTCAAGGCCAATTGATTGTCCATGGCGGGGTTAATCGTGGCGGGATTAAAAAAAGCTTGTGTCGGATCATAATCAAAATTAGTCACCACCTTACCGCCCAAGGCCACCTGTCTTGGTGCACTGCCTAAATTAAGGAATTGATAAGCGGCGCTTCCACCAATCTGACCTTGAGCCAACAAGCCATTAAGCAAAAGCAATAAAGTCAAAAGACGCACAACCATAGGTTAATGAGAGGAGTTTCTGGTATCCATAACGACTACAATGATACTTTATTTTGCTCCTAATTAAAAGACAATACCCGTTGAATATTTACCATAATGATTTGGCGTGATTCACTTTTTGAGTGGTTACAGCAAGGTCAACCACCTCCATCATATCAGAAACATAATGGAATACAAGTCCGGAAACATATTGCTGCGGGATCTCTAAAATATCTTTACGATTCTCCTCACAGAGGATGATTTCCTTGATGCGTGCTCTTTTTGCCGCTAGTATTTTTTCTTTAATACCACCCACAGGCAAAACTTTACCGCGTAATGTTATTTCTCCTGTCATGGCGATGCTGCGTTTTACCTTTCTTTGTGTAAACAAAGAGACTAAGGAGGTCAACATGGTGATTCCTGCGCTCGGCCCATCCTTTGGCGTCGCACCCTCAGGCACATGTATGTGGATATTATGTGTTTTGAATACAACGGGATCAATGGACAACGCCTCGGCATGCGATTTGATGAACTCCAGCGCAATAGTGGCAGATTCTTTCATGACCGTTCCTAAATTCCCGGTCATGGTCAGAGCTCCCTTGCCCTTTGAGATCGCCGACTCGATAAAAAGGATGTCACCGCCCACCCGCGTCCAGGCCAATCCCGTAACTACTCCAGCCACATCGTTATTTTCGTATTTGTGCCTCTCAAGCTTGGGCGCTCCAAGAACCTCCTCAATAACCGCATTGGAAATATTGACTTGGTATGGCTGCTCCATAGCGATATTCATGGCAGCATAACGCACCATCTTGGCTATTTTTTTCTCTAGACTACGCACGCCGCTTTCTCTAGTGTATCCCTCTACAATGTATTCGAGTTGGCGCTTCATGATCTTAATCTGGTCCTTTTGCAACCCGTGTTCTTTGATTTGCTTGGGCAATAGGTGGCGCTTTGCAATTTCAACTTTTTCCTCGATGGTATACCCTGAAACCTCAATAATCTCCATTCTGTCCAATAATGCAGGTTGGATGCTTCCAAGGTTATTCGATGTGGCAAGAAACATGACTTTAGACAAATCGTAACCTACCTCCAAATAATTATCATAAAAGGCATTATTTTGTTCGGGATCGAGCACCTCTAGCATGGCCGAAGATGGATCGCCCTGACTCCCTACTGACAATTTATCAATTTCGTCCAAAACGAAAACTGGATTGCCTTTGGCAGCCTTTTTCAGGTTTTGCAAAACCCGGCCTGGCATAGCACCGATGTAGGTTTTGCGATGTCCTCTGATTTCCGCTTCATCTCTCAATCCTCCCAAAGACATGCGCACATATTGACGCCCTAAAGCCTCTGCGATAGATTTACCAAGAGATGTTTTTCCAACTCCCGGCGGGCCGTAAAAGCATAAAATAGGCGACTTCATATCGTTTCTGAGCTTGAGTACTGCCAAATGCTCAATGATTCGTTTTTTCACATCATCAAGACCATAATGGTCCCTGTCTAATATCTTCTGAGCACGCTTGAGATCAAATGAATCTTTACTGAACTCTTGCCATGGCAATTCTAGCATTAAATCCAAATAATTTCGCTGGATACTGAATTCAGCGACTTGAGGATTCATTCTCTGAAGCTTCGCTAGTTCTTTGTCAAAGTGAATCTGCGCCTCCTCACTCCATTTTTTTTCGCGGCCTTTGATGCGCATCTCTTCAATTTCAGCCTCGTAAGACGTTCCACCAAGCTCCTCTTGTATGGTCTTCATTTGTTGCTGTAGAAAATACTCCCTTTGCTGCTGAGACATATCACTCTCAACCTTTGATTGAATGTCCATTTTTAAAGACAATTTCTGAAGCTCAACATTCAAAAATTTTAAAGTCTCTAAAGCACGTTCTTTCAAGTCATTTATTTCTAGGAGGCGTTGCTTCTCTTGGACAGAAATGTTCATATTAGAACAAACAAAATTGATCAAGAAAGAGGTGCTCTCTATATTTTTAATCGCAAATGCGGCATCCGACGGGATGTTGGGACTATCTTTTATGATGTCGATAGCCAGCTCCTTGATGGATTCAATAATAGCGCCAAACTCTTTATTTTTAGGGTCCGGACGTGTTTCATTGACTTCTTTAATGGTGGCCTTTAAATAAGGCTCTGAAGCCGTGAATTGATCGATCTCAAAACGCTTTTTACCTTGAATGATTACTGTAGTATTGCCATCAGGCATTTTCAGTACGCGTAATATTCTCGCTACCGTTCCAACGTGGTTCACATCAGTAGGGTCTGGGTTTTCTTGTGCCTCTTCCTTTTGTGACACCACACCAATAACCTTATTACCTTGATTGGTGTCGTTAATCAGCTTGATGGACTTATCTCTCCCGGCGGTGATGGGGATCACCACACCCGGGAACAAAACTGTATTTTTCAAAGGCAGTATTGGCAAGGAATCAGGCAAGTCCTCTGAGGACATGGCCTTTTCATCCTCAGCACTCAAAAGAGGAATGAATTCGGCATCCTCATTAATTTCCTGAAATGACAAACTGTCTATATTGATGACTTTGGTTTTTGACATATAATCATATTGCGCCATAATGTCATCGATTAAGTCGACGCCATTGACTGTTATTCTATCTAATCTCCTTAGATCAAGCGTTTTGTACCACACGCGGCAATACACCTCTTGACTCTAATCATATAAGACAATAGTTATGCCACGCTATAAAACCGCGAGACGTGTATTGAAAAATGTCAAAAGACTATAACGAACACAAACAAAAAAACCGGCCATAAGACCGGTTCATTGATTTGAAACCTGCCCATATTTAGGGCAGTGTCAATGTAAAGAATCCCTCTGTTATCTCAAAAGTATCCGTCCCCACACCATTAGGGTCTCCAGCCGTAAAACTGAACCTTCCCTCGATGACACCATTGTCATATTGATAACTGGTAATGGTCAACACTCCGGGTTGTGATCGGTACAATATTGCATCGCCAATAGCCGGATTATAAGTCCCCACAACCTCTGAGCCAAGCTCAATGAGGCTGCTCATCTCATAGGCGCCAGGAAGGATGTCAATTGGAAAGCTGAGCGCAATAGATTGATTGGTTTGGTCATTTATCGTGATGATTTCGACATAATCTGTATCTCCAACTGGATTAAGCAATACCTGCATGGAGGTAGGCAAATAATCTGAGCCATCCACTACTGCCGATAGCGTATTCTCGGCAACACCAGATTCTGGCAGGTAGTCCATGACAAAAGCACCTTCTGTAACCATGACTTCAGCGATATTGACCCCTATAGGATCGGTACCCGTGAATGAAAAGGATGCTGCTATTTTACCCGTTATAAAGCCGTATTCCTCTAAGGTTATACTGCCTTCCATTGAGGTCAAGCTTTCAGTCCCATCACTATCTGTATAGGCAGCAAAAAGATTTGACCCATTAAAAATTGGCGAGAACTCAAAAGTTCCGGTACCGATATCAATCGGAATAAAAAACTCTACTCGCTCTAAAGTCTCTGTTGTCGCTATAAGCTTAACGACTTGATCACTCCCTACCATTAATACTTCAGAAATAAATGAGGTGTCGACAAATTCTTCACCATCTACAAGAGCAAAGAATGTATTGTCAGGATCTTGGTTGTCAGATCCCCCTGATCCGCCACCTGGATCTGTCGTATCACAGGCATAAGGATCTAAAGAGCCATCGATCAATGTGAAAGGAATTTCTTGAAAAATACCATTAGAAATTACTGCAGATTCAGCTATTGTACCACCTGCGCCATCACTAATTTCGCGGATCGCAGTAAAGTTAAAAGTCCCTGTAACCGTTTGATTTTCTACATCATATGCAGTAATTATTGCAGTTCCCGACCCCCCAGCACTCGACAATACCTCGAAAGGGCTCTCTGTTGGTGCCTCTAAAATAAAACTCGATGGATTAAGTTCCTGCGTCAGGTCAAAAGTACACACGCCGACGTTGGTGATCACCATCGAAATGATATTGCCAAAATAATCCGTCCCGGTCAACAACAAAACTCCATTGATGAGCTGCCCAGTAGTCGATGATGCCGAAAATGCTTCTCCATTTACAGTTGCAGTAAAAGCACTGTTGTCCTGTGCCTCTTCATCCGAAATAAAATTACCCTCTAAAGGCTCGTTATCACAACTGGTCATGATCAATGCTGTTATTGCCAACATTACCAAACTCCAAAACCGATATTTTTTCATATATAAAGTACTATAGGTATGTAACGCAAACTTAAGTAAAAATTGTTTAAACCTTATTTAATTTCCGGGGAACTCTTGTCAATAAAATGATCCCAGATATAAAAAACACAATCAAAAACAGAATCGAGTTTCTCATACTGCCTGTCAGCTGATCAATGAACCCATAAAGCAGCATGCCAATCACAATTCCCACCTTCTCGGCCACATCAAAAAAGCTAAAATATGAAGTAGCATCTGTAGTTTCGGGCAGAAATTTAGAATAGGTCGAGCGACTTAAAGACTGAATGCCCCCCATGACCAATCCGACGATCGCTGCAGCGCCATAAAATTGATAGGGTGTTTGCATGAAGTAAGCATAAATACTCATTATGGCCCATATCACATTGATGCTGATCAACGTATTGATGTTGCCATAACGGCGTGAGGCTTTGGACGTCAATTGCGCACCAATCATGGCCAAAATTTGAATGATCAAAATACTCAGTATAAGGCCCATCGTTTTTGCGTCATCATCTGCCCACTGAATTTCCTGCTCACCAAAGTACGTGGCAATGAGCATGATGGTTTGTACTGCCATACTGTAAACAAAAAACGCAACCAAATAGCGTTTTAACCTCAGATTGTGGGTCAGTGCGCGATACACTAATCTGAGCTCATCATAACCATTAAACACCACCTGCCTGGTCACTTTTTTGCCCGTGGTAACCCCCTTTGGCAGGACTGCGAAAGTGTATTGACTGAAGCCCATCCACCACAGCCCGACCATAACGAATGAAAGACGCATGGCCATCACACTCCCTTGACCGTCATCCGACAAGCCAAAAAACTGAGGCTCCATGACCATAGCCAAATTGACTATGAGCAAAAATACACTGCCGATATAGCCCAAAGAAAACCCTTTGGCACTGACTGCGTCTTGTTGATCAGGATAGGCAATGTCTGGCAAATAAGAATTATAAAAAACCAAACTGCCCCAAAAACCAATCAAGCCAAAGAAGTAGGCGCTTAAACTGAAGTAAATTGATTCAAGATCAAAAAAGTAAAGCCCCATACAGGCCAACGATCCCAAATAACAAAAAAACTTCAAGAATGCCATTTTGTTGCCAACGTAGTCGGCGATGCCTGATAGAATTGGAGAACTTAAAGCCACAACAAGAAATGCCAAAGCCGTTGTATAGCTGATCAGCGGAGTGCTGCGAATTGTTCCACCAAAAACAACAACGGAATCAATACCCGCTTGGCTGAATAATACACCATAATATATGGGGAAAATAGCTGAAGCGATGACTAGACTGTATACTGAATTAGCCCAATCATAAAAGGCCCAAGCATTAATATATTTTTTATTTCCTCTTATATCTGCCTCCATTATTTTGGATTTTTTTATGCCATGACCCCAGTCCTTCATATCTTTAGGAAAGATTGCGTACTGGGCCATAACCTTTCAAAACATCAATGTATTATGGATAAATATAGACAAATAATCAAGTACTAAATCCAATAATAGCGGAATTGGATTATTTTTGGAATAACTTTTGATTTAATCATAAAAACACTCTAATATGAAATATTTACTCACGCTTATTCTCAGCATCACTTTATTCGCCTCTTGCGAAGGACCTGAAGGACCGGCAGGCAGGCCTGGCATCAATATTCTTGGACAAGTTTTTGAGGTCAATATCAACCTCAATACCGCCAACAACTTTGAACAAGTCGTGACCATACCCTCTGATATAGAGGTATACGAAAGTGATGCCCTAATAGTTTATCGCTACGAAGGAAGTTTTAATGGTGCTGATATCTGGACGCCATTGCCGGCTACCTATTTTGATTCCTTTGGCGGCACCTTTCTCTATACGTTCAACCACACCTATTATGATTTGAAATTCTTTTTAGATGGGAACTTTAACTTGAGTGTACTCACGCCAAACTGGACGCAAAATCAAGTGTTTCGAGTGGTTCTGGTTCCCGCGGAATTTGCCAATGCCGACCTAAGCTTTGAAGAACTTCAAAATGTCCTCGAACTAGAATTCACTGGTAGATAAATGAAAACAAGATATCTTCTTATACTGTCGACTATTCTGGTGTTTACTGCCTGTCAATCACGCGCGCAAGAACAAAAACCCGAGCATTTCGAGATAGAAAAAACAACCGATCAATGGCGAAGTGAATTAACTCCTTCCGAATTTGCTGTACTTAGGGAGGCTGCCACGGAGCCACCTTTCAGCAGCATATTCAATACTAAAAGTGGCTCAGGAACCTACCACTGCGCAGGTTGCGGCGCACCTCTTTTCAAGAGCAATGCAAAGTTTGACAGTGGTTCGGGATGGCCAAGTTTTGACCGATGTATTGAAGGTCAAGTCCGCTTCAGTACGGATTATGACTTAGGTTATGCGCGGACTGAGGAACATTGTGCCAAATGTGGTGGTCACCTCGGGCATGTTTTTCCGGACGGACCAAGAAATACCACTGGAATGAGACATTGCATCAATGGGGTTGCTCTTGATTTTATTCCGGAACAATAATGGACTATCCGATAAATAAATCAGAGGAGCAGTGGCGAAAAGAACTGGATCCCGACCAGTATTACGTGCTTAGAGAGAAAGGCACGGAAAGGCCGTTTACAGGCAAATTCAATAGTGTTTATGCGTCAGGCACCTACTATTGTGCTGGTTGTGATCAAGCGCTTTTTGACAGTTCGTCAAAATTTGATAGTGGATGTGGATGGCCATCATTTGATCAGTCCAAATCGCAAACTGTCGCTTATATAAAGGATTCCTCGCATGGCATGATCAGAACAGAAATCGTATGCAGTTCTTGTGGAGGGCATTTGGGTCATGTTTTCGATGACGGCCCTACCCCAACAAAACAGCGGTATTGCGTTAATTCCTTATCACTAAAATTTGACGAAAACAAAAGCCCTCAATAGGGCCCATAAAAACGGAAGCTGCATCTTTTTATAAGGGGTTTTATTTTGTAAATTTGCGGTGAAACAAAATAACTTTTTTTCCACATGAATAAATTCGATGTCATTGTTTTAGGGAGTGGTCCTGGTGGTTATGTCACTGCGATAAGAGCCTCTCAATTAGGGCTCAAAACTGCTGTAATTGAAAAAGAAAGCCTTGGAGGCGTTTGTCTTAATTGGGGTTGTATTCCAACTAAAGCTCTTCTCAAAAGTGCACAGGTATTTGAATACTTAAAGCACGCCGAAGATTATGGCCTCACTGTAGAGAAATTTGATAAGGATTTTTCTAAGGTCGTTGCCAGAAGCCGCAATGTTGCCGACGGCATGAGCAAAGGCGTCCAGTTTTTGATGAAAAAAAATAAAATTGAAATCATCAATGGTTACGGCACGCTGAAACCAGGTAAAAAGGTTGAAGTTGACGGCACTTTATATAGTGCGGATCATATCATCATTGCAACGGGGGCGCGCTCAAGAGAGCTCCCCAATCTCAAGCAAGACGGCCAAAAAGTTATCGGATACCGTGAGGCGATGACACTCAAGTCACAACCGAAAAAAATCATAGTTGTAGGCAGTGGTGCTATTGGTGTTGAGTTTTCAAACTTTTACAACAGCATGGGCACCGAAGTCACTATTGTCGAATACTTGCCTCATTTAGTTCCTTTAGAGGACACTGATGTCTCTAAAGAATTTGAAAAGATATTTAAGAAGAGTGGCATCAATGTCATGACCAACGCTTCTTTTGAAAGTGTTGATACCACTGGCAAAGGTGTGAAAGCAACCATCAAAACAAAGACTGGCACAGAGGTCATTGAAGCTGACTTAGTGCTGTCCGCTGTTGGAATTGCTGCTAATATTGAACATATTGGCCTAGAGGATGTCGGGATTGTTACCGATAAAGGTAAGATCATGGTCAATGACTATTACCAAACCAATATTCCTGGCTATTATGCCATAGGCGATGTTGTTCCTGGACCAGCCCTAGCTCATGTGGCCTCGGCAGAAGGCATTACCTGTGTTGAAAAAATCGCAGGCTTCTCTAATGAAACCATTGACTACGGAAATATTCCTGGCTGTACGTATACCTCACCCGAAATTGCAAGTGTGGGACTCACGGAAGCCCAAGCAAAGGAACAAGGCTATGACCTTAAAATCGGTAAGTTTCCCTTTTCTGCGAGTGGCAAAGCCAGTGCTGCAGGAACAAAAAGTGGATTTGTCAAAGTTATCTTTGATGCGAAGTACGGCGAGTGGCTCGGTTGTCACATGATCGGCGCAGGAGTAACAGACATGATTGCAGAGGCAGTTGTTGCCCGCAAACTTGAAACCACAGGCCACGAAGTCCTCAAGGCCATCCACCCGCATCCTACCATGAGCGAAGCAGTTATGGAAGCCGTAGCAGCCGCATATGGAGAGGTCATTCATTTATAATACACAATACATATAATAAAAAAAGCCTCCGAGTGGAGGCTTTTTTTATTATATGGCCGCTAAAGCCAGTCGATAACTATCAAGGCCAAAACCTATGACAATACCTTTGGCATGAGGCGCTATATACGACTGATGCCGAAACGTTTCACGGGCAAATGTATTAGAAATATGCACCTCAGTCACTGGAGACTCAATCCCTTTGACCGCATCTCCTATACCAATTGACGTGTGGGTATAAGCACCTGCGTTCAAAATAATTGAATGGTGGCTAAAGCCAACCTCATGTAATTTGTCGATCAAAACACCTTCGATGTTCGATTGAAAATAAGACAGTGACAAATCCGGAAATGCCTCTACCAATTGACTGAAGTAATCCTCAAAAGATTGACCACCATAAACCTCAGGCTCTCTTTTACCGAGTAAGTTCAAGTTGGGGCCGTTAATGATGATGACTTTTTTCAAATCTGAAATGGACCTAATTATTTCCTAAGATCAGCGGTAAACCGCTATCTCCAGAACCTATCACGACCACTTTACTGTTGTTAGACTCTGACAATTTTATGGTGGCCTCGATACCCTTGTCTTGTAGAATTTTATCCGTCAGAGACGCACTCAAAATTCTGTTGGCATCTGCCTTACCTTTGGCTTCGATTATTTGGCGTTCCGCCTCCTTCGATGCAGTGACCAAACGGAATTCATATTCTAGAGACTCCTGCTCCTGATTGAGCTTGCGCTCAATAGCATCTTTGATGGTCGCGGGAAGTGTCACATCACGCACCAGAACTTCGTTAAGTTGTACATATTGAGGCTCAACTATCTTTTTGGTCTCTGCATAAATCTCTTCTTGGATGGCATCTCGCTTAGACGAGTACAGTTGCTCTGGGGTATACTGCCCTACGACACTACGCGCAGCACTTCTAATGGCTGGCTGAATGATGCGTTCGAGATAATTCTGCCCTTTTTCTTGGTGCAAACGTCCTAACTCAGCGGTCACTGGCTTATACCAGACTGACGCGTCAATTTGGATTTCCAGACCGTTAGATGAAAGCACTCTCATTTTCTCAAAAAGCTCTTGTTGACGCACTTCGTAAACAATGACCTTGTTCCAAGGCGCTACAAAATGAAATCCTTCGCCCAATGCAGGCTCTTCCGTTACGACACCTCCATCAAAAGTACGGTATAATACTCCAGCCTCTCCAGACCCGATGGTCACCGCAGATTTAGCCAAAATAATGACGATAATGATGATTAAAGTGATTGCAGGCACGCCCGCTTTTGGTAATTTTTCCATGTTATTGATGTTTGTTATGTATATCCATTATATTTTCTCAGCCACCATTCGATAGCACTGCTCAAAATTAGTAAAACTAGAGCGTAATACCACTGAATAAGAGGTGTTGTTTTGGTTTCTATAACTTCTTTTTGAACAAATTGCTCAGAGTGCTTTAGGTGACTCAACAAATCCTGTACCTGATCAAGCATATAGGGTTGGCCGTGATTTTGAGCGGCCAAATAGGCCATGTTAGGCCACTCGGCAAAGCCCGAGTTGCTTTCCCGATTTATTGATAAAATACTGAATTTTCCAGATTTTTGGATCTCAGTGCCTGGGACCAGTACACGATAATCATAATCACCTGCAGACAAATCATCTAAGGCCGCCATGTATTTTTGCCCCATTGGTGTCATTGGTCTTGTCTGGTAACGATCAGAGTCAAAAGCCTTAAGAGACAATTCCAGCACAGCGGATGTGCTTGGCTCATAGGCTGCATCAAAATATTGCGCCACTAACCGAGCGCCCGAAGATCTTTGATAAACAGGCTGTCGCTCTAGGATCAAACGCTCATTAGAGCGGTCCACGGCAAGATACTTGGCGGCACTCCCAACGAAGGCATCAAATAGCTCATACGATCGCTCTAAGCGATATGCCTCCCGGCGCCAAGACCAAAATCCACTGCCATCCAAAAGAATCCAACGGCGATTGCCATCTTCATAAAAAGTCATGATCGGTTGATCAAGAGGATTGCCTTGAATATTAGCCTTGAGCAAGTCAGTATGTGGCCCAGATACAGAAACTAAGCCAATATCAGTTTTGAGTGGTGGTAATTCCGACCAACGCAGCCATGCGGCATCGAACAAATCAAACGATTCAGAGGCAGTCACCGTGACCTCATCGACCACCCCCAATTGATCTTTATAAAAAACCGGTTGACTACGATTCAAAAATGACCAATCTGTTTCAGATCCAGTCACCAACCACATATTTCTATTTTGCGCTTGTATTGCCTCGATCAGTGGTGCAAAACGCCGATCAGGTTGGTAAAGCACATACAAATCTGGGGCAGATTTATCCTCCATGGCATCTTCTGGACTCGCAATAGTCACGTCGACGCGATTATTCGACGTCAAAGCCCGTTTTAACGCACCAAGATCCGGATGCTTTATAGAGGAAACCAGCACAATATTATCGGTGTCTTCAATTATGTCAATACCAAAAACAGCCTCATTATTGGTGAGATTTTCTTCGCCCGAAACACTACTCAACACAACACTATAAATCGACTGGCCTAGTTGGTTTGCTGGCAATTCCGCGTTTAATAATTGAGATCTGATTTGTTTAGAAAAACTGATTTCTTGTTGCCAGATGACCTGATTGTCTTGCGTGATTTTGAGCAAGACGTTTTGAGGTTCATCAGACCCACTATAGTCCAGCAAAATTTCTACTGGGAACTTTTGCCCCAGTCTTGCATAGTGATTGGTGTAGATGCGCTCAATACTCAAATCGATGGGCGCAATTGTATCGCCCACCAAAACGGGATAAATCGGTGACTGCATGGGCAACTGACTGTATTGATAAGCCGGTCCATAGGTTTGCAATCCATCAGAAATCAAAATAATTGGGCCAAAATCGTCGATATGAATCGCCTCCATCTGGGCCAATGCCCCGCCAATATTTGTCTCTGTTTGGTCAAAGTAGGTCTGATCTCCCAAAAGCAGCTCTTGACCAAACCCCTGCAAGTATACATCAAACCTCTGCGTTAAATCTGCGTCATTTTTCCACTGACTCATAAGCGACTTTACCGCCATTGAATCCGTGATGGATTCTGATTGATCTATCAAGACCTTGAGGGCTGGTTTTTCATAACGCACAACATCCTGACTTATTTCTGGATTAATGAGCAAGAGCATGACCGCAAATAGTGATATGGATCTGAGGATGACAAGGAAATAGCGGGTTTTTGGCTTATCGTATCTTGCCCCTCTATACAGCCAAATGGACAGTAATATGGCTATAATCAAGGCGATAATAGTCCATATCAATTTTATTGTCATCAAGGCATTTTAGTTCTCGGCAAAAAAGCCGTATTAAGTATACATTCCTCCGTCAATATGCAATACTTGACCCGTCATATAAGACGATAAATCGCTTCCTAAGTAAACACATGTATTGGCAATGTCCTGGGGTGTTCCACCGCGTTTGAGCGGGATGCCATCTCGCCAAGATTTGACAGTTTCCTCATCGAGTTTTGCGGTCATTTCTGTTTCAATAAACCCCGGAGCAATAACATTACATCTGATATTACGGGACCCTAATTCAAGAGCTACAGATTTAGAAAAACCAATGATTCCTGCTTTTGACGCTGCATAATTAGTTTGTCCTGCATTCCCCTGAACACCAACTATAGAGCTCATATTAATGATGCTCCCGTGGCGCTGCTTGAGCATGGTGCGCTGCACGGCTTTGGTCATGTTGAAAACAGATTTTAAATTCACTTCAATCACTTGATCAAAATCGTCTTCGGATATCCTCATCAGCAAATTATCTTTTGTGATGCCGGCATTGTTGATCAAAATATCGATTGAGCCAAAGTCGGCAAGAACTTGATCGACCAACTCCTGCGATTGCTCAAAGCTCGCAGCATTGCTTTTATAAGCCCTAACCGTGGTGCCTAATGCACTGAGTTCACTTGCAAGCGCCTGAGCTGCTTCAGATGAAGAATTATAAGTGAACGCTACATGGGCTCCTTGTTTTGCGAAGACCTCAACGATGCCTTTGCCAATTCCTCGGCTTCCACCTGTAATGACTGCTACTTTGTTTTGCAATAATTTCATGAGTTTCAATTTTATTTCAACTTATTTCTCAAATAGGCTCAAAAGAATAAACAGCTATTTGGTCAATTTTTAGTCATTATTTTAAAAGTGCTGCAACCTTCATTCCTATCTGAGCAGGAGAGTCGACAACATGAATGCCACAAGAGGTCATTATTTTCTTCTTGGCTTGCGCTGTGTCATCACTACCGCCAACAATGGCTCCAGCGTGACCCATAGTGCGGCCTGCAGGTGCTGTTTCGCCCGCTATGAAACCGATGACCGGCTTACTGCTTCCGCTTTGTTGGTACCAATGTGCTGCATCGGCCTCAAGCTGCCCTCCTATCTCACCGATCATTACCACCGCATCTGTTTCTGGATCTTCGATCAATAATTCTAAAGCTTGTTTGGTCGTAGTGCCAATGATCGGGTCGCCACCTATGCCAATAGCTGTTGTGATGCCTAGTCCTTGCTTCACGACTTGATCTGCAGCCTCATACGTCAAAGTTCCTGACTTAGATACAATACCTACGCGGCCTTTCTTAAATACAAATCCTGGCATAATGCCCACTTTTGCTTCACCTGGGGTAATGACTCCAGGACAATTGGGGCCAACAAGGCGGCAATCGCGGTCTTTGATATAATCAAAAGCCTTAATCATATCACCTACGGGTATGCCCTCAGTAATGGTGATGATGACCTTAATTCCAGCTTCCGCAGCTTCCATGATGGCATCAGCAGCAAAAGCTGGTGGAACAAAAATAATACTGGTATCAGCACCAGTTTGAGCCACAGCATCTGCAACGGTGTTGAATACAGGTTTGTCCAGGTGTGTCTGGCCTCCTTTACCTGGAGTGACTCCTCCGACAACATTGGTTCCATATTCAATCATTTGACCTGCATGGAAAGTCCCTTCACTCCCTGTAAATCCTTGAACAATAATCTTTGAATTTTTATTCACTAAAACACTCATGGTGCGGTATCAATTTAATGGTTAATTTCGTGTGCCAAAGGTAATCGATTAAGGCCTTTTAGAAAAGAAAGAAAGAAACTACTTTTTGGTCAAACAGGTTGCCAATTTGGTGCACTTGCTGGTTGACTCATCATGGAGCCTTTAACAATTTTTGAGTCGCTGACTTCCCAAATCGCCATAAAATGAGAGATGGCCAGTTCTTCGTCTGGATTTTCGATGGTTCTGGCATAATACGTGCAGCGCACAGCAACACTTTGGCCCTCTTTAACCATATGGGTCACTTCTGCACGCAAGTCTTCATAGGTCTTATTGATTTCTTTAAAAAATTGATCCAATGCCTCGAACCCCATTTTGACACGGCCTTCACTACTGTGCCAAGTCAGGTCTAGATCCTTACTGAAAAAGCGACTAACGATTTCCGGGTCCTCTATCACAGGGGCATTGTAAAAAGCTTTAATTAATTTTTTTGGTCCCATTCTATTTATTTTTTTTTAACTCCTCGATCAATTCTGGTATCTGACGAATTGCTGCCATTTCTCGATATTTCTTTCTAAATTCTTCAGCCGGCGTCCCGTAATAGGTCTTGCCCCCTTCTAATGATTTACTGATTCCACTCTGGGCATAAATCACAGCCCCTTTACCAATTGTTATGGCACTTGTGATGCCGGCTTGCCCCCAAATGGTGACCTGATCTTCGATGACCACACAACCAGCAATGCCAGTTTGTGCCGCAATCAGGCATTTTGCACCGATTACGGTATCATGCCCCACATGGACTTGATTGTCAATTTTAGAGCCATTACCAATAATAGTATCCCCACTTACACCTCTGTCAATAGTACATAAGGCACCAAGGTCTACGTCATTTTCTATCACAACGCGGCCGCTACTTTTGAGTTGATCATACCCCTGGGGTCTATTTTTGTAATAAAACGCATCGGCACCAATAACAGTTCCAGAGTGAATCGTGACGCGATCACCAATGACACAGTGGTCATAAATCACCACATTAGGGTGTATCACACAATTTTTGCCAATAGTCACTTGGTTGCCAATAAAGGCACCAGGCTGGACAATGGTCCCCGCTCCGATATGAGCCGTTGGCGCACTTAAGACTTCTGCGGGCTCAAAAGGCCTGAATCGTTCCTTAAGTTTATTAAAATCTCTAAATGGATCATCAGAAATAATCAGCGCCTTTCCGTCTGGGCAGTCCACCTTTTTGTTGATCATGACAATAGTTGCTGCTGAGGTCAGTGCTTTATCATAATACTTCGGGTGATCAACAAAAACGATATCTCCGGGAGTGACCACATGAATTTCGTTAAAACCTGCGACAGGGAAGTCCGGCGGACCGACATAATCACATTCTAATAATTCTGCTATAGCAGACAAGGACTGAATTTCTGAAAATTTCACAGGCTCTATTTCACAGCAAAATAAAAAAAATCCTGCTTTGAACTGGCCAAAACAGGATTAATTTTAAAAGATCTTAAAACACTAGTCCTTCACCCGTTCTTGATACTGAGCTTTGTCTGTGTCTACCTTTATTTTATCCCCTTCGTTAATGAAAAGTGGCACATTAACTCTAGCGCCTGTCTCTAGAGTTGCGGGCTTTGTGGCGTTTGTAGCAGTGTTGCCTTTTAGCCCCGGCTCAGTTTCGGTCACCTCCAAAATCACGTGAGCCGGCATGTCCACAGACAGTGGCATTTGATCTTCGGAGTTGATAATGACCGTTACGACCTCACCCTCCTTCAATAATTCCGGGCGGTCTAATGTGCTCTCTGGTAATTGAATTTGAGTATAATCTTCTGTATTCATGAAGTGATACGCATCTCCCTCGCTATACAGGTACTGAAACTTATGAGTCTCTACACGGACGTCTTCAATTTTATGTCCTGCAGAAAAGGTGTTGTCAATGACTTTGCCCGTTGTCACACTTTTGAGCTTTGTCCGCACAAAAGCTGGGCCTTTACCTGGCTTAACGTGCAAAAATTCAATAATTTTAAAAATGTCATGATTATACTTAATGCATAATCCTTTTCTGATGTCCGACGTATTTGCCATTGATGTTTTTGGTTTTAGTTCTGAAAATAGCCCTTCATGATCCCGCGCTTAGAATTCTTGATGAATTGCAGGATCTCATCACGCTCTGGAGTGGCTTCCATTTCTGCCTCTATGATTTGGGCTGCTTGAGTATTGTTATAATTTTTTTGATATAAAATTCTGTAAATCGCCTGAATTTGACGGATTTGGTCCGAGTCATAACCTCTGCGGCGCAATCCAATGGAATTGATCCCCACATAGGACAGAGGCTCACGTGCTGCTTTAGCAAAAGGAGGGACATCTTTCCGTACCAGAGATCCCCCTGTAACAAAAGCGTGGTTTCCGATCATACAAAATTGATGTACTGCTGTCATACCGGCCAATACGACATGATCCCCTACCGTGATGTGGCCAGCCAAAGTACTGCTATTAGAAAAAATACAATAGTCGCCAACAACACAATCGTGCGCAATATGACAATAAGCCATGATGAGACAGTTTTTACCCACTACTGTTTTGCCACGATCGACAGTACCTCTATTGACCGTAACATACTCGCGGATCGTTGTGTTATCTCCAATCTCCGCAGTAGTTTCTTCGTCTTGGAACTTAAGGTCTTGAGGAATGGCCGAAATTACTGCTCCTGGGAAAATATTACAGTTTTTACCAATTCTGGCTCCCTCCATGATCGTCACATTAGAACCAATCCAGGTTCCTTCGCCAATGACGACGTTATTATGGATCGTAGTAAAGGGTTCTATCACCACGTTTTTGGCGATTTTCGCGCCCGGATGGACATATGCTAAGGGTTGGTTCATGAGAGGTTTTTGGTTTTGACAATCTGCGCCATTAATTCGGCTTCAGTGACTAATCGATCATTGGCATAAGCCTTTCCTGCCATATGAACAATGCCCCGACGAATCGGTGTGACCAGTTCTAATTGAAAAACTAAGGTATCTCCAGGGTTGACCTGATGCTTGAACTTGACATTGTTTATTTTCATGAAAAAAGTCAAGTAATTCTCAGGATCTGGCACAGTGCTTAAAGCCAATATACCTCCAGTTTGCGCCATAGCCTCTACGATAAGGACACCAGGCATTACTGGTGCTCCCGGAAAGTGCCCCACAAAAAAGGGCTCATTCATCGTCACATTCTTAAGACCAACAACGTAATCGTCGCCCATCTCTAGTATCTTATCAACAAACAAAAATGGTGGTCGGTGCGGCAACATTTCCATAATGGCATTCACATCCTTTGCTGGTGTTTTATGCACATCAAATTTTGGTATTCTGTTGCGCTTTTGTGCCTTGATGATTTGGGCCATTTTTTTGGCAAATTGGGTATTGACATAATGACCAGGCTTATTGGCTATAACTTTACCCCTGATGCGGGTGCCGACAAGCGCAAGGTCTCCTATAACATCCAAGAGCTTGTGACGTGCAGCCTCATTTGGATGATGCAATGTAAGATTGTCCAAAATGCCATTAGATTTGACAGAAATCTTGTCTTTATTGAAGGCTTTCCTGAGCTTTTCCATTGTGCTTTCAGACAACTCTTTATCGACGTAGACAATAGCATTATTCAGGTCTCCACCTTTGATCAGTCCGTGCTCCAAAAGCATTTCTATCTCATGCAAGAAACTAAAAGTACGAGAATTAGAAATCTCTGTTTTGAAATCAGAAATGGTCGAAAGTGTCGCATTTTGCGTGCCTAATATTTTCGTGCCAAAATCAACCATCGTCGTGACTTGATATTCCTCTGCAGGAATGACAGTAATCTCACTGCCAGTTTCCGGGTCTATGAATGAAATCACCTCCTCTACAATGAATTCTTCACGCTCTTCGTCTTGGGTGACGATACCCGCTGCTTCAATGGCTTCAATAAAATATTTGGAGGAGCCATCCATGATTGGCGGCTCCGGTGCATTGAGTTCTAAGATGCAGTTGTCAACCTCCATACCCACTAGCGCAGCCAAAACGTGCTCCGATGTCTGGATCTTTATGCCTTCCTTATCGAGGTTTGTACCGCGTTGGGTGTTCACCACATAATTAACGTCTGCCTCAACTACTGGTGCATCCGCTAAATCAATCCGTACAAATTTAAAGCCATGATTGACCGGTGCTGGCTTAAGGGTAAGGGTAACATCCATTCCTGTATGCAGACCAACGCCTGTCAAAGAAATGTCTTTTCCAATGGTTTGCTGTTTTGTCACTTTAAGACTCATTTGCGCTTCTTTTTTCCATCTCATAAAGACGGTTCACTATTTTGGGTAAATTTTTGAAATGTACGTAGCTTTTACTGTAGTCGCCATAAGTAAAAGCAGGAGTTCCCTGCAGCACCTCATGGTCTTTTACTGACCGACCGATGCCACTTTGGGCTTGAATTTTGACGTGATTTCCGATGGTCACATGCCCAACGATACCCACCTGTCCTCCAATCATGCAGTGCTCACCAATTTTAGTCGAGCCCGCTATGCCTGTTTGCGCGGCAATAACCGTGTTCTTGCCAATTTCAACATTGTGCGCAATCTGGATTTGATTGTCCAATTTAACCCCTTGTCTAATGATCGTCGATCCGAGGGTGGCACGGTCTATGGTCGTTCCTGCGCCAATGTCGACATTGTGCTCAATAACAACATTACCGATTTGCGGCACCTTGTCGTACTGCCCATTGTCATTTGGGGCAAAACCAAAACCATCAGCCCCAATTACCGCACCACTATGGATGACCGTATGATGACCGATTTGAGTTTCTGAGTAAATCTTGGTGCCTGCAAAGATCACCACATGATCACCTATTACCACATTATCTCCGATATAAACATTGGGATAAATCTTGACGTTGTCGCCAATAGAAACGTTTTCGCCGATATAGGCAAAAGCGCCAATGTAACAGTCACTGCCATATTGGGCATTCTCTGCAACAAAAATCGGTGCCTCGATTCCGACTTTTTTCATTTTCACCTCATTGTAATAAGCCAAAAGTCGAGAGAAAGCACTGTAGGCATCCTCTACCCGAATCAGTGTGGTACTGACAGGTTGTTCTAGTTTGAAATCATTACTGACTATCGTAACAGACGCCTTTGTATCGTATATATAGTTAGTATACTTGGGATTCGCTAGGAATGTCAAGCTGCCCTGAGTCCCCTCTTCTATTTTTGCTAGACTTGATACCGTGACATCTCCATCTCCTTCTACGGTCCCTTCTAGGATTCCTGCAATTTGGTCAGCTGTAAATTCCATTTGTTGATTTCAAAAGGCAAATATAAAAAAAGCGTTTCTAATGAGCAGTCTTTGGATAGCAGAGAAAGTATTTAACTACTTTCTGCGACAAGGCCTGGATATTTAATTGATCACTTGCTTCTGCAACTTCTATAAGCTTTCCATTTTTTTTGAGAAGCTCTATCGTGTCTTTGGACCCATGATAGGCCAAATTAGAAACACTACCAGTAAACACAAAATAAGATGCCTCATGAGCTGAAAGGTTGTGTCTCTCTTGGACTTTCGCACTTAACACTGCTATCTTTTCAGGCGCAAACGGTTGAGGTTCAATCTTTATTTTTAGGAGGTCTCTATTCAAAATCATTTGAGACAGCGATCGCAAGACTATATCCTTATGCGACAACCAACTTTTTAGAGCACTCAATACATCAACATCGTCTAGAGCCAAGAAAATCTGCAGCTCATCGTCTTCAATATGACTTTTTGATGCTCTATTGAGGAAAAAAAATAAATTTTCACTCACTTTTAAATCCACCCCGTGTTTGGCTAGGTCCCGTGCACGCAACATTATTTTCATTAGAAGTTGCTCCGCTACAAGTGAGGTTTTGTGCAGATAAACTTGCCAATACATTAGCCGTCTAGCAACCAAAAATTTTTCTACCGAATAAATCCCTTTTTCTTCGACAACAACCTTATCATCAATTACTTGAAGCATCGTGATCAGTCTCAACGAACTGATGGATCCTTCAGCGACGCCGGTATAGAAACTGTCACGTCGTAAAAAATCAAGCCGGTCCATGTCCAATTGGCCTGAAATTAATTGATGCAAGAATTGCTTGTGGTAATTATTCTTAAAAATCTCAATTGCCAACGTCAATTGTCCTTCAAAAACCTCATTGAGGTGCTCCATAATGAGAAGGGATAATGCTTCGTGGTTGCATTCGGTTATGAGGACCCCCTCTAAACCGTGAGAAAATGGACCATGACCAATATCGTGCAACAAAATTCCGATGTAAAGAGCTGTTTCCTCATGTTCCTCTATCTCTGTGCCCTTAGAGCGCAATACCGTTACGGCCCTCTGCATCAAATGCATCGCGCCCAAGGCATGATGGAACCGTGTATGTTGCGCACCAGGATAAACCAAGTAGCTCAGCCCCATCTGAGAAATCCTTCTTAATCGCTGAAAAACAGGGTGTTCTATGAGTTTGTAAATGATATCATTGGGCACCGATATAAACCCATAAATCGGGTCATTGATAATTTTCAAATTCTTTGATATTCCCAAAATTTAACGATTAATTAGTACCATTACCCTTACTTTTGATATACTAATGAGGTAAAGATAGAGTTATCTTATAAGTGCCGACTAAACCATAGCGGCTTCTCACAAATATACGTATATGAATCAGATTAAAATACTTTGGGTAGATGATGAAATTGACTTACTCAAACCACATATTCTTTTTTTAGAACAACGCAATTACACTGTGGTCACTGCCCGCAGTGGATCAGAGGCCTTAAGAGAGATCCACTCTACTTTATTTGACATTGTTTTCTTAGACGAAAACATGCCAGGGATCTCTGGCCTTGAAACGCTCCAGGAAATTAAAGAGGCACAAGCAAATCTTCCCGTTGTGATGATCACCAAGAGTGAAGAAGAGCATCTTATGGAAGAAGCCATTGGCTCTAAGATTGCAGACTATTTAATCAAGCCTGTCAATCCCAATCAAATTTTATTGAGTTTGAAGAAAAACCTCGATCATTTCAGACTGGTTTCACAAAAAACTAATAAAAGCTATCAACAGGAATTCAGAAAAATTGCAATGGACCTCTCGTCAATAAACTCGGCCGAGGAGTGGGCAGACCTTTATCAAAAACTTGTCTTCTGGGAATTAGAGCTAGAAGATGTCGAAGATTCGAGTATGATGGAAATTCTTGAATCTCAAAAGCAAGAGGCCAATACACAATTCTGTAAGTTCATAGAAAAGAACTACAGTGACTGGTTCACGTCAGATGAGGAGGCTCCGGTGATGTCTCACACACTTTTTGAGCAAAATGTCGCGCCATTAATCGACCAGCAACCGACCTTAATGGTCGTGGTAGACAATCTAAGATATGACCAATGGAAAACATTGGAGCCCATGCTTCAAGCCCATTATAAAAAAACATCAGAATCCCTCTTTTACAGCATTCTGCCTACAGCGACGCAATATGCAAGAAATGCTATTTTCTCGGGCTTAATGCCTAGCGATATGGAGCGACAATATCCAGAGTATTGGCTCAATGACACAGATGAAGGAGGTAAAAATTTATTCGAAAAAGAATTTCTGTCGGAGCAGCTCAAGCGCTTAGGCCTCTCCATAGACTGGAGTTATCATAAAATCACATCGCTCAAACAAGGCAAAAAATTAGCGGAGTCATTTAAAACCCATAAGGATGAGCAACTGACCGTTTTGGTCTACAACTTCGTTGATATGCTTTCACATGCTAAAACAGAGATGGAAGTAATCAAAGAGCTGGCTTCAAACGACAAATCATATAGATCGTTGACGCAAAGTTGGTTCAAAAACTCGCCTTTACTCGACATCATTAATCAAGCCGCCGCATTAAAATTCAAGCTCGTCATTACTACAGACCATGGCACAATTAACGTTAAGCAATCTTCCAAAGTGATCGGAGATAAAGAAACGAGTCTCAATTTAAGATACAAAACAGGGCGCAGTTTGACCTACACAGGCAAAGACGTCTTCGCCGTCAAACAACCTGTCAGCATTAAGTTACCGACCATCAAAATGAGCAGCTCATTTATATTTGCCAAAGGAGACTACTTTTTCGCTTACCCCAATAATTTCAACCACTACGTCAATTATTTTCGAAACACCTACCAGCATGGTGGGGTTTCTTTAGAAGAAATGATCATACCCTTTGCGGTCCTTAAACCCAAAGAATAGGGATTTTTACGTCTTTTTTGTCATTTTATCGGATTTTTTGTACCAGTCAACTATTTTTCATTATATTTGAAACGAGTTAAAACAACATGGAAATTTCGTTCAATATCGGTGAAATCGACAGTGTCGCGAGTGAAGTTTTGACTAACGCTCATTCTAATAACTTCTTGTTTTACGGCCCTATGGGTGTCGGTAAGACAACGCTCATTAAGGCGATTGCCGATCAATTGGGTGTTAGTGATTATGTCAGTAGCCCAACCTTTTCGCTCGTCAATGAATATAATAGCAGCAAAGGCAAGGTTTGTCATTACGACTTTTATAGAATAAAATCTATAGAGGAAGTCTTGGATCTTGGTTTAGATGAGTACTTGGAATCAGACTATTATAATTTGGTCGAATGGCCAGAAATGATTGTAGGATTAATACCACAATCGTATGTTGAAATAAAATTATCAAAAGGAATTAACGAAGAAAGAATTGCGCATATAAAGCATATCAAGTAGTTACATACAAGTTATTTACAAACAATACGAGTGTTTGGCAAAGGCAAATAAAAAGCCTAAAGGAATTCCTTCCCTCTATTTAAAGAGTAAACTTTACAAATTACATTCAAACTATTTTAAAAACTTGTTTTTTTTCGGTCTAGGTTTGTAGTATTAACCTCACAAAAACCTAGTATTATGAAAACTAAATCTCTATTTTTGGCTTTATTGTTCGGAGCGACTATATTCGTATCTTGTACTCCTGAAAATGTTAATGATGGACAAATCGACCAACAAATCGACAGATACCAAAAGCCGCTTCAGAACGGCTAATAGTTCATTGTTTGTAGGAAGTGTTGTAGTATTTCTTATTACTGCGAGCCCTTACCTATTTTACTCTTATGAAAGTCTTCCAGACAGTCAAGTTTGGGAGACTTATTTTTTTACAATAACCACTGTATTCCCTTCCTGGATATCATTTGGCTGGTATTTTGTTGGAAAAGCAATACCACTAATGTTGCTGTTTCTTTGGTTTTTCACTTGCAAGCACTGGTGGCACTGGATAATACTAGTACCTATTTCAATGTATGCATTTCAACTTTGGGGGGTCATTAACGAAAGCAATAACTTGGATTCTCTTGAAATCTACTACCTCATTCCTTTGATGCTGGTTTTAGTTCCTTCTGTTTATTTAATTAGAGCGAAAATTTTTAATGGGCTTCGAAATGCGGATCTTGATTCTTTTGAAAAAGATCTTCAGCTAGAAAAGTCAACCTGGCAGCAAATCAAAGATCTTTTCAATTAATCGCATGATGAAATCTATTAGATTTTTTGGAGAATTATATGGTTCGGTAATCTTTACACAGCTCTTATTGATCCAAATTATTCTTACTATAAGACTTTAACAAAGAAACCGCAAAATGAGCTTTCTGAAAAGACTATTTTACTACCTCGGAGGGTTTACGTTGGGCATCATTTTATTGTTGTTTTTTCTGTCCGGCAAAAAAACTTCTTGCGATTATGGACCTAACGATAGAACATTAAAGCACCTGCGTTCAAAAACAGTTGTTTATCAAAAAGGCTCTGCCGCATTAGACACTCTATTAATTACTGAATTTCTCACCAACGGGTCTGTAATCTTTAGCAAAAGTCATATCGGTCGTGACTCTGTCAACACTTATTTCATTGAATTAAATCATGAGGACTATGGTCTGATCAACGCCTCTTTCACTAATTTCAGGGACTCACTCAAGCTTGATGAACTTTACCTTCCTCCTGTTTACTGATTTCTGCAATCATAAACGATGGATAAATCCCTGTTTTCTTATAGAAAGATCGAGAAAACGATGCCGCAGTATTATAGCCACATTCCGAAGCAATCGCTTCTACCGTATAGCGCCTAAAAACAGAGTCTGTTTTTATCTTTAAAACGGCATAATCTATTCGAAGGTCATTCAAGTATTGAGAAAAGCTTTTCATTTTATGATGATTAACAACTCTCGACAGATAACTCGAATTGGTATGCATCTTTTTAGCCAGTGTCATTAACGTTACATTATCTCTTAGAAATTCCTCATTAGTTTCAAAACGATTTAGACGCTTCAAAATATCAGCTACTATATCTTCTGCTATGATAGCTGTCGACTCATTGGTGGATGATTTACCTGAAGTGTTAGTTTCTTTGCCCCCCTCTTGTATCATTAATTTTTCAAATCGCCTACGATATGTGACTTTCTGGCGGAAATAATAATAAGACAATGAGCTAAAGAAAACAAATAAAACAATGCTCACGCCAATAACAATGACCGACTGTGAATTGCGCCGCTCTAGGATTTTGATGATTTCTTCTTTTGACTTAATTAATCGAGGAGTTTCAAAAGTCCTTATAAATTTTGGCTCTAATGTTTTATAATTTTCAAGGCGTTCATTATCTAAATCAATTAACTTGTCTAGATATACAATGTTAGAAACAAGGTTGTTTTCATGCTCGGCAATTCTCTCTAATCCATCAAAGAGCATATAACTTGACTCAGGCATTAATATATTTTGATCCATAAAATAAAATCCTTCGGCTATGCTCAAACTCTTTTTTGCTTCGGCCCATTTGCTCTGTTCGATTAGTGCCAATCCGCGAAATAAATTTGCGTTAATTTTGTAATAATTATCATTTAAATTGTGGCATAATTTTTCTATTTCTATTGCGCCTTTAATAACCTCCTCGTATTTTTTTTGATAATAATCTATTTCCATTTTTACATCTACCTCCCAAATAAAACCAGTTTCTTTATTGAGTATGTTTTGACCTTTGAGCAAGATCTGGTGTAGTTCGAGGTATTGTAGCGCCATATCGATGTCACCAAGTGCTAGATAACAGAGAACAAAACTCTCTGCAGACAACAGCTTTTGCTCTTCAAAGAATTGGAGGGTTTGGTTTTGTATCGCCTTTCTGCTAGATTCTTCAAAACTCAACTCAAAAACTTTGCTATTGACTAGTCTATCTCTATCTACTTGCAGTTTTAAAGCTTTCTGCTTATCGCCATAAGCAATTTTCAAAAAGACAAGTCTATCTAATATATATACCTGTTGTGATAAGTTGCCGCTAACTTGAGCGAGTTCATAAGCGAGAAAATAACTATTGTATGACAATTCCAAATTTCCAATATTCCCATTCTCATATCCCTTAATGATGTAGCCTAGAGCAGGATAAGTAATGTGTTGCCAATCTCTTGTGTAGGTAATTAAGCTATCTGCATAGAGAATATTCTTGCGAGACGAATAAATACGGGCCATACGGTCATATGAGCGAGCAATCTTAATGGTATCATTGTCTTTTTTAGCTCTATCTAAATAGGCCCCAATAACCCGCTCTTGGACAAGTGTGTCTCCGTCATAGACATTGAATAGCGTTAACAGCTCTTCATAATCCACAATTTCAAGATATTTATCATTTGGCACTTGAGCAATAGACACAAATGAAAATACAAGAACCGCGTAAATAAAGAAAAACATTCTCATGACTTAATTGTTTGTCTTAAAGTTAATGAAATGCCCTACTCGATCTCAGAACTTCAAGGAGTTGCGAAAAATTACATTGTAAACGTTTGTAAAACAGTATTTTAATGTAACATCAAACACGTGGCATTTATGAATATGAAGTGCTTCAGAGGATCAGAAGCCCTGGCAAAAGATCAGTTTGAACCAATCAACGCTTTCGTCTTCTCAGCAACTCACCCTTAATGAGATCCAATTCTCGACTTGTTTGACCAGAAACCGAAGTGTTTTCTTCTGCCCTGCGGATCAGATAAGGCATCACCTCCTTAACCGGGCCAAAGGGTATGTATTTGGCAACATTATACCCTTCCCGGGCGAGATTATAAGTAATGTGATCACTCATGCCGTAAAGCTGCCCAAACCAAATACGAGGATCATGACGATCAATTCCCCTGTGATTCATTAAATTCAAGACCTTATAGGTACTTGATTCATTGTGGGTTCCTAAAAATAATGAGATGTCATCAATATGGTCAAGTATATAAGCCACAACTTGGTCAAACATGTCATCAGTAGCCTGCTTGTCAACGCAGATGGGTGAGACATAGCCCATAGCCTTAGCGCGCTCATTTTCTTTTTCCATATAAGCACCTCGCACAACCTTAAAGCCTAGCTTAAAGCCCTTTTTCTTGGCCGACATGTGTAATGCTTTCAAATAAGCTAAGCGATCATGTCGGTAGCATTGAAGGGTGTTAAACACGACAGGGTGTTTCTTATTAAAGGCTGCCATCATCTCTTCACACAATTCATCAGCGGCTCCTTGCATCCAAGATTCCTCGCCATCAATCAACAACATCATCTTTTGATCATGGGCCTCTTGAGCGATTCGGCTATAGCGGTCTTTGATCCTATTCCATTCTGACTGTAGTGCATCGTTTAGATTACCCATGGAGACGGCTTGCCATACCATAAATCGGCCAATTCCAGTAGGCTTAAATACCGCAAAAGGCATTGAATTTTTGTCCCGAGAAAAATCAATCAAAGACCTCACCTTGTCGGTGGTAAAATCAAACTGCTCCTCTTCCTCCTTACCCTCAACGGAATAATCCAAAATAGAGGAGACCCCAATCGCATCTAAAGACCGTACTACCCTCATCGAATCTTTCTCGTTGATACCACCACAAAAATGATCAAAGACACTGAGCCTTACAAGCCGATCGATTGGCAAATGCCAACGAAAAGCCAACTTTGTCAAGGCGGTGCCTGCTTTCACTAAAGCGGCACTTGACATCATTCTAAAAAGTGTGTAGGCCCTTTGAAGTTCCAAATCACTTTTAAGGCTAAAGGCTACTTCAGTATTTTCAAATATTCGTTTTGAAGCCATTCTTTAAATTATGAGGACAAATATAGTTAGATTTGGGCTTTGAAATAAGAACAATATTTGGAGAGTTCAAGCATGCGCAGCATTAATGATAATAATGAATCTATTTTTTGTGGCAACGAATTAGCGGCCACCTTAATCGACATGGTGCGCAAGAAAGCACCGAGTCAAATATTTCTGTTGACAGACCAGCACACCAAGGAGTTCTGTCTCGAGGCGGTCGAACCGCATTTGGGTTCTTGGAACTACCATCTACTTTGCATTGCCCCAGGAGAAGAATCAAAGACCATAAAGCAATCCGAAATCCTTTGGGCGGAATTATCACGCCTGAACGCTGACAGAAACAGCCTTGTGATCAATTTAGGCGGAGGTGTTGTCACTGACCTTGGTGGGTTTATCGCGGCGACCTACCAGCGTGGGATAAGTTTTATCAATATACCCACAACCCTTTTAGGCATGGTTGATGCGTCAATTGGCGGAAAATGTGGTGTTGATCTAGGCGTTTTGAAAAATCAAGTAGGTGTCATAACCTCGGCATTTGCCACCATTGTTTACCCACCGTTTATCAAAACATTACCCAAACGAGAGCTCATCTCTGGATGGATGGAAATGATCAAACATGGATTCATCACAAGCAAAGAATATTTGGACGCGACACTCTTGTTTGAGACCAATGATCTGTCAAAGATAGAATCCTTAATTTGGACTTCTATTGTCATCAAAAACAATATCGTACAAAACGACCAAACTGAGTTAGGAAGGCGCAAGACTCTGAATTTCGGTCATACTCTAGGCCACGCTATTGAGTCCTATGGGTTGCAAAAAAAAGGCCAGAACTGGATCAAACATGGTGAGGCCATTGCCATTGGAATGGGGCTTGCCTGTTATTTGTCGCATAAAATTTATGCATTTCCAGAGGAAGTTTTCAATGATTATTTATCGAAAGTAAAGAAGCTTGTCGCATTTCCGAATTTTACAGAAAACGATATCGCACAAATCATTGATTACCTCAAGTATGACAAAAAAAACAGCCATGGAGGTGTCAATTTTGTTCTGCTCAAAGACATCGGTCAAGAAGTTTTGGACGTCACGGTCAAGAATGACTTTATTTATGAGGCCTTTGGGGCGATAGGCCAATCAAAGCAGTAATTAATTATGCTGCTCGATATGATAAATGCGGGACTTATATTTCCTTAAATATTGAATGCATCAATCGTTTCTTGTCATTGATGCTCTCCTCAAGTGAAATCATGGTTTCTGTGCGGGTAACCCCTTCAATATCATCAATTTGATAGATAATGTCTTTGGCATGACTCGTATTCTTCGCACGAATTTTACAATATATGTTGAACTTTCCTGTAGTAACATGTGCCACTGTGACGCATGGAATTTCTTTAAGGCGCTCAAGGACAAACTGAGTTTGAGAAGTCTTCTGCAGAAACACACCGACATAGGCGATGAAAGAATAGCCCAACTTTTTATAATCTAGTGTTAATGATGACCCTGTAATGATCCCCGATTCCTCCATTTTTTTCACCCTGACATGAACCGTACCGGCAGATATATTTAGCTTTTTGGCGATATCAGTGAAAGGAGTTCGGGTATTTTCGATCAACATATCTAAGATAAAGTGATCTGTATCGTCTAATTTGATCTTGGCCATGAAAAATCTTTTTTTTCAAAGGTAAAGAGAATTCTCAGTTTTGGCATCAAAAATTATATTTTTATCAATTTTTTTGACTTTTTTAGCTCAATTGTTGCGATTTTTTCACCCTCGAAATCGTTTTCGTGAGAATTTATCAATAACTCTTCTCCCTTAAAGTCAATTTCAGTATATCCCATTATGACATGGTCAGGATCCACATCTTCGATCCGCAAGTATTGCTGTTCTTGGTTGTTAATGATTTCATATTCCTTTTGCAAACCCAGAGAAACCAGCACCCCCTTGAGAGACACATTTTTAAAAACCAAGTCCCTCATGTTTTTGTGATTGTCTGGTATGGCCAAATAATCGGCCACAACATCTTGAGCGATATAAGGCTTAAGGCTAGTTTGAAATAGGTATAAAAGTGCTTCAAAAACAAAATAGCGCGTTTGCTCTCTGGCATCATCACCGACAAAATGACCTGCTTCGATCAAAATCGTCGGCACACCCTTTTTCTGAAAGAAGTCCCCAACACAAGACTCGTTGAAGCCGTCGTCATACCGACCTATTTGACCCGCTAAATGCTCTTGAAGCCCCAAAACCATTTTCACAATCAACGACATCGCCTCAATTCGGGCGGGACTCAAACTCCGCTGCGCATCAATAGAGGGTGACAAAAATGACAAGGTGGCTGGAACACGAAGGTTCCCGACTCCATAAAGACTTCTCTGATCGTGCAGATTAAGACACAAGTCAGGCTTGAAGGCATCGAATTGACGCATCAAAACACGAATTTCTCTCTGCGATTGATTCAAAGCATCTCGATTGAGGTCAACACCATTGGCATTCTCTCGCGAGTATACCTGTGCACCATCGGGATTGAGCATTGGAATAATCAAAAACGTATGTTGATTCAGCACAGCTGAAACAAAGTCACTGGCCACAGATTCCTGAAGCAACAAACGAACAAAATCAACAACACCCTTGGTGGTGGTCGACTCATTTCCATGCATTTGTGACCAAGCAAGAATGCGTTTGTCCCCACGACCAATCAAAATACCATGTATGTCCTGGCCCAACTCAGAGGATCCAAGCAAGCGATATACATCTCTTTTTTTGGCCAATGCAATAAGCGACTCTAATCGATTTTCAGGCAAATACCTGCCAGAAAGAGAGGTGTCTTTTACCGCGATGTGTAGAGATTTAATATTCATTTTTTATTCTGCCTACAACAAAGGTATGCAAATGAAAGTTTACCGACGTAAACACTGAAAGCCCCAAAATAGTGGCTGATTTTAAAAAATAGCAGCACTATAATGTGATGGATTTTACATTTTTTTTGTGTTTTCAAAAAAATAATTTTAAATATCATTATATCAGTATTTTATAATATTTTATCTCAAGTTTAAGTTTATTATATTTCAGAGAAATATTTGTGTTTATTGATGAACATAACTTGAAAGTTGTTACATTTATAACCAATTACAGATCCAAGATAATTTACAATGGTAAACAGCAAAGATTTTGCGCTAAGGCTACAAAAAATACTCGATTTTTATGCCATTACAGCCACGGCCTTTTCTGATTTAATTGAGGTGAATCGTTCTACGATTTCACACTTGCTTTCTGGAAGGAACAAGCCAAGTTTAGAATTTGTTTTAAAGGTTTTGGAGGCATTTCCCGAAGTGGAATTGTATTGGCTCTTAAACGGTCAAGGCCACTTCCCTACCCCAAAAAGTCAAGCAGCCAAAAAAGTTGCGGTAGAACCCTTTGATGGTGTATCAGAATTATCTCCCTCCGTTGATCAAGATGATCAAAAAGCAGTGTCAAGTCTTGAGCCCCATCAATCCGGTCTAGAGGAGTCGAATGAAGCTGAAGTCGAACGGATTGTTATTTTTTTTAAAAATGGACTCTTCAAAACCTATCGACCATAACTCAAAGATAATTTGCACCTTTGCATCATGGCATCAAGCACCACTCAATTCTGGACACTTTTATTGACTTTCACCCTGTACGGCTGCTTCAATACCCCTCGCGAATGCCATGACTTCAAAAATGGCACTTTTGAGTTCACGACCACTATTGGCACCCGAATCGAAACCAGTGTTTTCACAAGAGATGGAGCTTTAGAAATTGAAACCTTTCAGGGCAAGAGCGACACTTCCGATATTCGTTGGATCAACGATTGCGAATATATTGTGCTCAAGAGAAATCCCAAGAATATGGCCGAAGAAAAAGCCATTCACATCAAGATACTGACCACAGAAACCAATGCCTACACCTTTGAATATAACGCTGTGGGCACCTCTAAAAAACTAAGGGGTAAGGTTGTCAAAATTGACTGAGTCATTTCCCTGTTCAGAATAGGGTTGTTTGGCCGGCCTCTGGGCCAGAACCTTCCTCATTTGGGTTTTTCAATTCAGGATCGGGCTCCGATGGTGGTGCAGGATCCCTCTCGGGCGTCGCATCAATCTTAGCGGACTTTTGCGGCGCATCCAGCACAGAATTTTTCCCTTCAGGCGTATCTGCTGTCGCCTCATCTAATTCTTGCACCTGCGCATCACTAATCGCCACACTTTGCCCCTGACCTATTTCAGGGTCTTGATCGCTATCTTCAACCTGCGCGGTGCGTGGCATTGAAGCCAGTGCATTTATTTCCAAAACCTTGTCTTTAGTCAGCTGATTGCCCATTGCCGAAATTCCTTTGACCGAAATAAATCCATCGAGTTCGACTTTTAAGCTGTCTTTGCGCTCTCGGCCGCGTTCTTTTACAAAGAGTACCTCAACCACCGGGTGGTGATCTGTAAATATTTGCTCCAAATAAGATTTGGCATGCCCTGAAATGACTAACTCCTCACGATCTGGCTGCTCAACAAGAAAACGCTTGACATAATAGAGTTCCTTTTCACCAGCCCAATAAATTACTGAAATAGGTTTAGAGGGCACCCATTTTTCTAACACCACCATGTCCTCATCGAAATGCAGAGAGAGATCAGGGACCACGGTCTTCACTATTCCATTTTGACGCGCTATAAGCAAGCGGTCATCGCTCGTAAACTCTCCAAGCAACTCCCCTCTTGCATCCACATTCAATCGCTGCACGGTATCATCGAACCAGATTTTTCGGGGTTTCAACGTCGACAAACCTTTTTCTTTGAGCTCAATGCGTTTGACTGAATATTTCGTCACGACGTTTCCTTTTGAGGCCCGCCCTTTGACCATTAATTCTGAAAAATCTAAATCCCATTTGAGCTTTTTGATGCTTCCAGACTGCCGAAGCAAGACGGTCACCACCTCTGCCTCACCGTTGGGGTTGGCGGTAAAGTACAACACCTTAGAACCTGGAGAACCTGCTGTAACCTCATATTCGCGATCACGGGTCATTGAGGTTACCGCAAAGCGTTTCACATATGAGGCACCCTTTGTGCCATCCTTATAAATCAAATTATAAATTGTACGCTTGTCTTTCTTTTTCCATAAGCCCACATGAATGATGCCTTTACCGATAAATGTTTTATCACTAACCTTAGTCACCATCATTTTGCCTTCTTCTGTAAAGACAATGATGTCATCGATATCGCTACAATCCATCACATATTCATCACGACGCATATTGGTGCCGATAAATCCCTCTTCGCGATTAACGTAGAGTTTGGTGTTGCGGATCACTACTTTAGCCGCTTCTATGTCATCAAAAACACGAATCTCGGTCTTGCGTTCACGACCAGAACCATAAGTAGTTTTTAGGCGCTTAAAATAATCGATGGTGTAATCAATAAGATGCGCCAAGTGATGCTTGACTTGAGCAATTTGATCTTCCAAGGCATCAATCTTTTGTTGGGCCTTATCAATATCAAATTTAGAAATCCGTTTGATTCTAATTTCGGTCAGGCGCACAATATCCTCGGTGGTAATGGCTCGTTTGAGGTGTTTGATGTGCGGCTTAAGACCAGAGTCAATGGCTCCAATAACACCATCCCAAGTAGATTCCTCTTCTATATCTCGATAAATTCTTTTTTCAATGAAAATACGCTCCAAAGAAGCAAAATGCCATTGCTCCTCAAGCTCATTGAGCTGAAATTCTAAATCTAATTTATGCAACGCCACAGTGCGGTCTGTCGAACGCTTAAGCATTTCTGTGACCCCAACAAAAAGCGGCCTATTGTCTTCAATTACACAACCTAAAGGGGATATTGAAGTTTCGCAATTGGTGAAGGCATAAAGGGCATCAATGGTTTTATCTGGAGAGATCCCTGAAGGCAAATGCACGAGAATTTCTACCTCTGCAGCCGTATTGTCTTCGATTTTCTTGATCTTAATTTTGCCCTTTTCATTGGCCTTTAAGATGGATTCAATGAGGCTCGTAGTATTGGTGCCAAAAGGGATGTCTTTAATGACTAATGTGCTCTTATCGAGTTGGTTAATTAAAGCACGACAACGAATTTTACCGCCACGTAAACCATCATTATAATGCGTAGCATCCATCAAACCACCTGTCGGAAAATCCGGAAGGATCTGGAAGCGCTTTCCTTGAAGGTGCTTGATTGACGCATCAATAAGCTCGACAAAATTGTGCGGCAAAATTTTGGTGGACAAACCTACGGCAATACCTTCGGCACCTTGAGCCAAAAGCAACGGGAACATGACAGGCAAATTAATAGGCTCTTTCTTTCTTCCGTCGTATGACGATTGCCATTGTGTGATTTTGGGGTTGAACACCACCTCCAATGCAAACTTTGACAAGCGTGCTTCAATATATCTTGAAGCTGCAGCATTATCGCCCGTAAAAATATTACCCCAGTTACCCTGGGTATCTATCAGCAAGTCTTTTTGACCTATTTGGACCATCGCATCACCAATACTCGCATCACCATGGGGATGGTACTGCATGGTATGACCGACAATATTAGCCACTTTGTTGTATCTTCCGTCATCCAACTCCTTCATAGAATGCATGATACGGCGTTGAACAGGCTTAAAGCCATCTTCAATTGCCGGCACGGCACGCTCCAAGATCACATAACTGGCATAATCCAAAAACCAATCTCGGTACATTCCCGTGACCCGAGTAATGGTCTCATTGGCCGCATCATTTTCATGAGGCCCGTCTGATGCTGGATTTAGATCGTCGAACTCACTCATGACTCTATTTCTACCTTATCCAATTCTACTTTCAGGTTGTTGATGATGAACTCCTGGCGATCTGGCGTATTTTTACCCATATAAAAGCGCAACATATCCTCGACGCTAATGGTTTTGTCCAACATCACAGGGTCCAACCTGATGTTGTCCCCTATAAAATGTCTGAATTCATCAGGAGAAATTTCACCCAAACCTTTAAAACGGGTTATCTCAGGTTTTGGTTTTAATTCCTCTAGAGCATCGAGCCGCTCCTGATCTGAATAGCAATAAATGGTTTTCTTCTTGTTGCGGACCCTAAAAAGTGGGGTTTGCAAAATATATAAATGACCATCCTTAATGACCTCTGGAAAGAACTGCAGAAAGAAAGTAATGAGCAGCAACCTAATGTGCATGCCATCGACATCTGCATCTGTCGCAATGACGATGTTGTTATAACGTAAATCTTCTAAAGATTCCTCAATATTCAAGGCCGCCTGCAACAAGTTAAATTCCTCGTTTTCGTAAACAATTTTTTTACTTAATCCGTAACAATTCAAGGGTTTCCCTTTAAGGCTGAAAACGGCTTGTGTATTGACATCACGACTCTTGGTGATGCTTCCACTTGCTGAATCGCCCTCTGTGATGAACAAAGTTGTATCTAGGGTACGATCACTCTTAGAGTCGGTCAAATGTACCCGACAGTCTCTGAGTTTTTTATTGTGCAAACTGGCTTTTTTTGCACGGTCTTTGGCCAATTTACGAATGCCACTTAATTCCTTTCGTTCACGTTCTGCCTGAACAATTTTTCGCTGAATCTTCTCTGCAATCTCTTGATTTTTGTGCAAGAAATTGTCAAGTTGCGTCTTAATAAAATCGTTAACATACGACCGCACCGTGGGCATGTCGCCACCCATGTCAGTCGAACCGAGTTTTGTTTTAGTTTGACTTTCAAAAACAGGCTCCATGACCTTGATGCTGATGGCCCCTACAATAGATTTACGGACATCACTTGCCTCATAATTCTTACCATAAAACTCTCTAATGGTCTTTACAAGGGCTTCTCTAAAGGCGGCTTGATGAGTGCCACCTTGAGTGGTGTTTTGACCATTGACAAAACTGTGGTACTCCTCGCTATACTGGGTCTTGCTGTGGGTCAGCGCAATCTCAATGTCCTCTCCCTTGAGGTGGATGACGGGATAGAGTTGGTCGTCTTCTAAAATATTATCCTCCAACAGGTCTTTGAGTCCGTTTTCACTGAAGAATTTTTCGCCATTAAAATCAATAGTCAAACCTGGATTGAGGTAGACATAGTTGCGCAGCATTTTTTCTACATATTCACTGCGGAACTTAAAATTCTTGAATATCGATTCGTCAGGACTGAAAATCACCTGGGTCCCGCGGCGCTTGCTCGATTCTTCTGGCGAAGGATCTTCTATCAGCGCTCCTAGATGGAATTCTGCGCTCTTTGACTGACCATCCCTAATCGATTCCACTTTAAAAAACGAAGACAAAGCATTCACAGCTTTCGTCCCGACACCGTTAAGTCCCACTGACTTTTTGAAGGCACGCGAATCGTACTTACCCCCCGTATTCATTTTAGACACAACGTCGACGACCTTTCCTAACGGAATCCCACGTCCGTAATCACGAATCTTAACTTCCTTGTCTTTAATGCGGATTTCAATAGTTTTCCCAGCACCCATGACATACTCATCAATACTGTTGTCTAAAACCTCTTTGAGCAGAATATAAATACCGTCATCTGCAGAAGAACCATCCCCAAGTTTACCAATGTACATACCGGGACGCAAACGGATGTGCTCCTTCCAATCTAGCGATCGAATATTGTCTTCGGTGTATTGGGTTTCGGCCATAAAAATTATTGAACCGCTAAGTTAAAATTATCAAGAAAAAATAGTCTTCAAATCAGACTAAAGTAATTAACAAATCCCCAATGACATTGTTAAGAAACACCACGGTCAAAAGGCACAGAGCGATCACTCATATGGGTGAAAAATAAAGTATTTTGGCCGAGTGGAATGGAAATTCTACAAGCCATCTATCTCACTGAGGATTGGGTCTTTAGAACCTAAACATTAAAGCGGAAATGCATGACATCTCCATCTTTAACGATGTATTCTTTGCCCTCTACTCCCAACTTACCCGCTTCACGAGCTTTGGCTTCACTCCCAAAATGGACATAATGGTCAAATCCAATAACTTCAGCGCGAATAAATCCTTTTTCGAAGTCTGTATGAATGACCCCAGCGGCTTGGGGCGCTGTGGCCCCAACGGCGACCGTCCAGGCCCTAACCTCCTTCACACCAGCAGTGAAATATGTTTGTAAATTCAGTAAAGCATAGGCGCTTCGGATCAACTTGGCCGCACCAGGTTCGGCCAAACCTAAATCTTCTAAAAATAACTGGCGTTCTTCGTAAGTCTCTAATTCAGTAATGTCTGCCTCTGTACCAACAGCCAGAACCAATACCTCAGCATTTTCTGGCGCAACCGCAGCTTTTACCAAATCAACATAAGCATTACCGGTGGCAGCAGCCGACTCATCTACATTGCAAATGTACATCACAGGTTTATCCGTAATGAATTGGGCTGGTGTAATGAATTCAGCACGCTCTTCATCAGACAACACTACCGCACGGACCGAAATCCCGGCCGACAATCCTTGTTTTACTTTTTCTAAGGCTTGCTGTTCTTTTTGGGCATCTTTATTGCCTGTTCTCGCGGCTCGATTGACCTTCTCCAGACGTTTTTCAACCGACTCATAATCCTTAAGTTGGAGCTCTAAATCAATGATTTCTTTATCGCCAATGGGATCGACACGCCCTTCGACATGCACAATATTGTCATTGTCAAAACAACGCAATACATGCAAAATCGCATCCGTTTCCCTAATGTTTGCCAAAAACTGGTTACCCAGTCCTTCTCCCTTACTCGCCCCCTTAACCAATCCAGCGATATCCACAATCTCCACTGTTGCAGGAACGACTCGTTCAGGCTTTACCAATGCCTCCAATTGCATCAATCGTGGATCTGGCACATTGACCACACCAATATTGGGCTCTATGGTACAAAATGGGAAGTTGGCACTTTGCGCCTTGGCTTGAGACAAACAATTGAATAGGGTTGATTTGCCAACATTTGGTAATCCGACGATTCCTGCTTTCATAAGGTCACTTATTTTGAGGTGCAAATATATTATTTAGCCTCGAGATAAGTGAACCAGGGCCCTTTAAATTATTTAGTGCCGAATTTGTATCTTTAGTACTCAAAACCACTTAACATGAAACTTCAACTTTTAATTTTAGCCCTTATTTTATGGACCACAACACCGATGGGCGCCCAGAACAATGAAACGGTCAAAGAAGTTGTTACGGTAAAAAGAGTGGTCGTCAATAACGGCTCAAAAGTCATTGTTACAGAAGAAAAAGCCCTGACTACAGAATCAGGGACTGTGGTGGTTCAAGGTAATTTGGTTGAAAATCAAAATATGACGGAACAAATCGTTGTCAAGACAGACAGCACCGCTCAGGTCAAACAAGCTTATCAAGACAGCATCAATCAAGCCCAAGTTTTGGCTTTAAAAGAGCAGCGCGCCCTCGAATTAAAAGCCTCTATAGAAGCGCAGAAAGCAAAAGCCGAAGCCCAAAAAAGAGCATTGGAAGCCCAATACAAAGCCCGAATGAAAGCCCTAATCGATCAGAAAAAAATGCTCGAAAGAAAACCGGACAACTGATGCGCCATTAATTTTGATGCATGAAGCGTTGCTTTGACAACAACACCTCTTCAGATTCCACATGGTCATCATCCGGTATACAACAATCTACAGGACAAACAGCGGCGCATTGAGGTTCTTCATGGAAGCCCTTACATTCGGTACACTTGTCGGCTACGATATAATAGATTTCGTCACTAACAGGAGTTTGTGCATCGTGCGCATTGACCGCCTTGCCATTGGGGAGCACTAAATCTCCCTTAAGGTCCGTACCATCTGCATACCTCCAGTCATCAGCACCTTCGTAAATGGCTGTATTCGGACATTCTGGTTCGCATGCTCCGCAATTAATGCATTCGTCAGTGATTATAATGGCCATAGCACTTTCTTTTTCTAAATTTGCACAAAATTAATACCTACTAAGGGTAACTCCAAACATTTCATGCAATTACAAGAAAGAATTAATGCCTTCACACAATTAGGGCAAAAAATGGCTGAGATAGTTCTTGACCCTATTGCGTTCAAGGAATTATTGGATCAAGTTTATGCCCACAATAAATGGTTCACACCAACCAATTGCATTGCGGCAATGGAGCAATGGAGCCTTTTACTTGAAACGGAACTTCTGACACAATGGACCTTAGATCTGCCTCAAGCCAATAAAAATCCTAAAACCATTGCATTGATTTTGGCAGGAAACATTCCCTTGGTTGGCTTCCATGACATCCTCGCGGCACTGATTTCTGGGCATCGTTTGTTGGGAAAGGTTTCATCTAACGATCCAATCCTTACAAAATATGTCATAGACCTCTTGATTCAAGCAGAACCTAGATTTGCTGATCAAGTGTCATGGTCTGAAACACCACTGAAAGGATTTGATGCGGTCATCGCAACAGGCAGCAATAACTCCGCGTTATATTTTGACCACTATTTTGGTAAGTATCCACACATAATACGAAAAAACAGGAACAGTATTGCCCTGCTCACCGGTCAAGAATCCGATAATGAATTAGCAGGCCTCGCAACCGATATTTTTCAATATTTTGGCTTGGGCTGCCGCAGTGTATCCAAATTATATGTGCCAGAAGGTTATGACTTTGAGAGGTTTTTTAAAGCCGTCTTCACCTTCAAAGAGCACATCAATCATAATAAGTACATGAATAATTATGATTACAATAAAGCAATTTATTTGATGGATCAAGCCTCAATATTAGACAATGAATTCCTATTACTTAAAGAGGATAATGGGCTGAGCTCACCCATTGCCGTGCTGTACTTTAGCTTCTACCATTCCCTGACAGAAGCAACTCAAGACATCTCAAGAATTCAACAACAAATACAGTGTGTGGTGGGTAAAAATCTACCAATTGACCATGTTGACTTTGGTCAGACACAGCGGCCAAACTTAGCAGATTTTGCCGATGGCGTCAACACGTTAGCATTTTTACAAAACCTATAGGTCAATGGCCGCGTATCAGATCATTTTGCAAATGTTTAACGGCAAGAGTATCGAAAGTATTTTACGAAATCCTTTTCGTGAATAACTCCTCTGTTTTGTTAAAACTATTTTGATAAGTTGTCATGATTCTGCCCTCTGTTCAAAACAATAAATTGGATATTTGTTGCTCAAGATTTGAACGATGAAGAAACATAATTTTAGCGCAGGACCTTCTATTTTACCGCGTGAGGTAATTGAACAAGCTTCAAGGGACCTTTTGGACTTTAACGGTCTTGGTTTGTCTGTATTGGAAATATCCCACCGAAGTAAAGATTTCGTTGCTGTAATGGACAAGGCTTGCGCCCTGGCCTTGGAGCATTTAGGATTGACCGACAAGGGCTACACCGCTCTTTTTCTGCAAGGTGGTGCCAATACTCAATTTTTAATGGCGCCTTACAATCTCTTGGAGCGATCAGCGGCATACCTCAATACGGGTACTTGGGCCTCAAAAGCCATCAAAGAAGCTCAGTTTTTTGGTCAAGTCCACGAAGTCGCCTCCTCAAAAGACAGGAATTTCTGCTACATCCCCAAAAATTATACAATTCCAGAAGCTGTCGACTATTTTCACTGTACCAGTAACAATACCATATTTGGGACTCAGATCCACAGCTTCCCAGACACGACACAACCTCTGGTGTGCGACATGAGTAGTGACATCTTCTCTCGTGTATTAGATTTCAGCAAGTTCGATTTAATCTATGCTGGAGCGCAAAAAAATATGGGACCAGCGGGCACAACGCTTGTGGTGATCAAGAATGACATTTTAGGAAAAGTCAGCCGAAGCATTCCCTCGATGCTCGATTACAGAACGCATATTGACAAAGAAAGCATGTTCAACACCCCGCCCGTGTTTGCGGTCCATGTTTCTATGTTGACACTTGAGTGGCTAAAAGCTCAAGGAGGTGTTATGGCCATCGAAAAACAAAATAAAATGAAGTCCGAAAGACTTTATCAGGAAATTGAGCGCAACTCATTGTTCAGCGGATTTGCGGACATAGCAGACCGTTCTATGATGAATGTGACCTTTAATTTAACCGACGATCAACACAAGGAAAAGTTCAATACACTCTGTCAAGAAGCAGGGATAAGTGGGCTTAATGGACACAGGAGTGTCGGTGGATACCGTGCCTCAATTTATAATGCGCTTCCGCTCAATAGCGTAGACACATTGATTGAAGTCATGAGTGAATTCGAACGCAAAGCATAAAACTATGACAAAAGTACTCGCCAACGACGGCATTTCACAAAGTGGTATTGATGCCCTTAAAGCAGCTGGAATCGAGATCAGCACAACCAATGTTGCTCAGGAGCAATTGATCAACTATATCAACCAACATGATATTAGTGTCTTGCTCGTGCGCAGTGCAACAACAGCAAGAAAGGAATTGATCGATGCGTGCCCAGGGTTAAAAGTGATAGGACGAGGTGGTGTTGGAATGGACAACATTGATGTGGCCTATGCCCGTGAGAAAGGTCTCCATGTAATCAATACTCCTGCAGCCTCCTCTCATTCGGTAGCGGAATTGGTTTTCGCACATCTCTTTGGATGTGTTCGTTTTTTGCACCAAGCCAATCGCAATATGCCGCTGGAGGGAGACAGTAATTTTAAGGGGCTAAAAAAGGATTACGCCAAAGGCGTTGAGTTGAAAGGGAAAACACTAGGAATTATTGGCTTTGGTCGCATCGGTAAGGCAGTGGCTCGTATCGCTGTTGGTTGTGGCATGAAAGTGATTTATCATGACCAATATGTCCCAGAGGCTACAATCGAACTCTCATTTTTTGATGGGCAAGAAGTTACTTTTGGCTTGGCCTCTACAGCATTTGATGATGTGCTGGCCCAGAGTGATTTCGTCACACTTCATGTCCCTGCTCAAGACCAGTATATCATTGGTAAAGATCAATTGTCCAAAATGAAATCAACTGCGGGCTTGGTCAATGCTGCTCGAGGTGGTGTCATTGACGAACCTGCTCTGTTGGCTGCTTTAGACGCTAAAGAATTGGCATTTGCCGCCTTAGATGTTTTTGAAAATGAGCCAACACCAGCGGTACAGGTCTTGATGCACGAAAAATTATCCCTGAGCCCACACATTGGCGCAGCGACACAAGAGGCTCAAGACCGTATCGGAACTGAACTCGCTGCTCAAATTATCGCTTTAGATTGAATCAAGCCCTAGCCAGAATGCTTTTGTACAATAATGAATTAGATCTTTAATCCTGTGCATTATTCTGCGTCATTGCATAACTTTGCCGCGAGATTGATTGAGCGCTCTCAGAACAGATTAAACACTATGTTTCAGAAATTAAAAAAGCGTTGGCAGGTTACCAGTAATCTTCAATTCATCAGAATCTTCACTGTTTTTGCATTGACGGGAAGTTCTGCTGCGAAATTAACCGGTCCGCTACTGAAATCATTTCCAAGTATTGCCGCTTTGGACAAGTTGCCCTTCAATATCATATACATTTTTGCGACCTTCATTCTTTATCAATTCCTCCTATTACTAATTGGATGGATTTTTGGAGAAAGTGTCTTTTTCATCCAGTTCCTCAAAAAATTCTTTTTTAGAAAAAAATAATTTCGCACTATACAAGTCGGGCCCTGGTTGGTCGGGCCTATTGATTCAATTCACTTGCCATTTGACCCACTGGGCTTGAGATAGCGCGTAAACTCAGTATTGACCTTATTGACCTTAGGTTGGATCACGAATTGACAATAAGGCTGTTCTTTATGGTCATTAAAATAATTTTGATGATCGTCCTCTGCTGGATAAAAAATTTCTAATGGCGCCACTTGCGTGACTATTGGATCTTGATGAGTGTGACTTGTGTTTAAATGTTCAATGAACTTTAGCACTTCTTTTTTTTGACTTTCAGTGGTCCAAAATATGGCGCTTCTGTATTGTGACCCAACATCATGACCTTGACGGTCTAATGTTGTAGGATCATGGGTCTTAAAAAATAATTGCAATAAGACTTCTAAAGACACCAAAAGCGGGTCATAGGTCACAAGAACACCTTCAGCATGCCCAGTAATACCCAAGCATACCTCGCGATAAGCCGGATTTTTAATTTGTCCGCCAGTGTATCCTGACACCACACTTTTGACCCCATTTACATTTTGATAAACGGCTTCGGTACACCAAAAGCACCCACCAGCGAAGACAATTTTTTCTGTTTTATTCATGACTGTAAATTACGTTTTATTTCAACCTGCAAAAAGACCCGATGAAGTTTTTTGTCGACCGACAGATCAAAAGTTGTTGACTTGATATTTTCGCCGTAATTTCACTGCTCAAAGGCAATCCATGATCAAGGCAATTCAAATTGAAAAATCTTACCGGTCACTAAAAGTCCTAAAAGGTGTCGATCTTGAGGTGACAAAGGGTGAGATTGTTTCTGTCGTTGGGGCGTCTGGAGCTGGCAAGACAACACTTTTGCATGTTATGGGGACGTTAGACCGCATGGACAAAGGTCAATTAACGATTAATGGCACGGATCCTTTTGAATTGTCGCAAAAAGCGCTCGCGCATTTCAGAAACAACGAAATAGGTTTTATCTTTCAATTCCACCAATTACTTCCCGAGTTCACGGCCATAGAGAATGTCTGCATGCCTGCCTTGATCCAAAATACACCAATGAAGAAAGCACAGGACAGAGCAAAAGAATTATTGGCGTTTCTAGGCTTACAAGATCGCTGGGAACACAAACCCAAAGAGCTATCTGGTGGCGAACAACAGCGTGTTGCTGTAGCCCGGGCATTGATGAACCGACCATCATTGATTTTGGCTGATGAACCCAGTGGTAATTTAGACACTGAAAGTGCTGCAGCGCTGCATGAATTGTTTTTTGATTTACGAAAAGAATTCGGTCAAACCTTCATTATTGTGACCCACAATATGGAATTAGCACAAATGGCGGACCGTCAATTGATCATGGAAAACGGCGTGTTCAAAAAACCCTAAAATGAATCAGAGCGAGCTCAAGTCGTTTTTGGACACCAAGTTCCATCAATACTATAATAGGGCGTTCACCCAAAGTGATCCATTACAAATCCCCCATCGATTTACACAAAAAGAGGACATTGAAATTGCGGCACTGCTTACGGCAACCATATCATGGGGGCAACGGCCCACCATCATCAAAAATGCGCTCAAAATGATGTCATTAATGGATGATGCACCATATGATTTTATTGTCAATCACAAACCAAGTGACCTCAGTGCTTTTGACGGTTTCGTGCATCGCACCTTTAATAGCGACGATTTGATTTTTTTTGTAAAAGGATTGCGTCATATTTATAAGGCGCATCATGGGCTCGAAAGTGTTTTTACCCAACATAAGCACGACCCATTTTTACACGACGCCATTTTTACGTTTCGCGAGTGTATGTGCTCAGTTCCACACCAAAAAAGAAGTGAAAAGCACTTGAGCAATCCACTGAACAACTCAGCGGCCAAGAGGCTCCATATGTTTCTGCGCTGGATGGTCCGGCCATCAGATCAAGGTATTGATTTTGGGCTTTGGCGAAGCCTCAAACCCAGCCAACTTTCCTGCCCACTGGACGTCCATACTGGGAATGTTGCCCGAAAACTGGGCATGATCAAAAGAAAACCAAACGACAGAAAGGCCTTAGATGAGCTCGATAATGCACTAAGAGCCCTCGACCCATTAGACCCTGTTCGCTATGACTATGCCCTATTTGGTCTAGGAATTTTTGAAAATTTCTGACCTCACTGGCCGTTAAACCTCCACAAAGAAATAAGGGCGATACTGCATTTTATCGATTTTTTTAGTATTTAATCTGATTTATTGGTTGTTTTAATTAACTTTGTTTCATGCATTAATGTCTAACCCCAAAGGACTCGATTATGAAACACATTTTACTTTTATTTGGTTTAGTGAGCCTCATGAGCTGCTCAACAGACCCTATTACAACACACGAAGCGACAACAGACAGTTCCCGTCGCAGTGGTGACAATTATGGCGTGGTCCATGTCACCGATTTATTTGCTGGACAAACCATACTAATAGGTAGTGTAGAGGTTGCCAATTATGATGATACTGTATACGTGACTTACCGCACAAACAATGGCTGGCAAATTGACAAGACACACCTCTTTGTTGGTGACTTCTCTCAAATGCCCATCAATGGCGGAGGGAATCCTAAAGTGGGAAAATTTCCTTACAAAGGCAATCACCCAAATGGCACTGTTGAAGTAACTTTTGAGGGGCCTTCAGTATTCTCAGGCATGTGTTATTACAATGCCGCTCATGCGCAGGTCAAAAACATTAATTCTGGTCAAACAGAGTCGGCCTGGGCCGATGGCACACCAATCGGCGGCAACAATTGGGCTACCGGATTTGAGGCCTGCTTCTGATCTCAAAATCAATAACAGAACACCCCTTTATGGGGTGTTTTTTTTATCTGTTTTTCTCAGAATACTGCTTCATTTAAAATGTATCCTTATATTTGGCAAATTATTTGTTGAATGACATTCTTCCGACCGGAATTTTTAAAAGCACTTTTTCTTCTTGTCATTCCCATTATTATTCATCTTTTTGAATTTAGGAAATTCATTCCGACACGTTTCACTAATGTTGTCTTTTTAAAGCAGTTACAGCAAGAATCCCGTCAAAGTGCACGATTAAAAAAATGGCTTTTGCTGGCCCTTAGGCTGGCCTATTTTAGCGCCTTAATTTTAGCTTTTGCCCGTCCTGTGTTGCTCTCGGATACTGTCCAAAATAGCAATACCACATTGATCTACCTCGACAACAACTTGAGCATGGAAAGTAGGGGCGCCTCTGGCATGAGTCTGTTGAAGCAATCAACTCAAGAACTCTACAGTTCTATCACCAAGAGTAATTTAACACAAGTGAGTTGGTTCACCAACGACCACACCTACTTCAACATGCCGATAGAACGGTTCAAGTCCACCATACTTAATACCCGTGCTACCCATAGACGTCTTGACCAAAAAGCCGTGATGCTCAAAACTACTTCATATTTTCAATCCTACCCATCGGAACTGAACCAACTGATCTATATTTCTGATTTTTATGGTGCCCAGAACCTGTCTCGAGATACCACTGGCATCCCAACGCAATACATACTGCGCAAGCCGGCAATCAACAATAACCTTTCTATAGATACGGCATATGTTGACCACTCTAATCCTGACAAATGGGCTATAAAAACTCAAGTGAGTGGTGGTAAGCCCGATCAAGAACCTGTGATGTTACGGCTCATGAAAGATTCTCTTTTGTTGGCACAAGCTGCTTTGAACTTTGACCGTTCAGGTCGTGCCTTTGCGTTCTTCGAGCGCAGTGAGAAAGAGGCTTTTCAAGGCACCTTGACGTTAAAAGACCAGGGAATTCCCTTTGACAACATTCTTTATTTCACCCACACAATACCCCAGCCAATAAATATACTCGTGTTAGAGGGACTAGAGAGTGACAAGGTCAGTCGTGTTTTCGGTCCAAAGGGGTTTGTTTACACGAGTCAAAAAGAGTTTTCGTTAGATTTTTCAGCGTTTTCCCAACAAGATTTTATCATTATAAATGGGCTTAAAACCACAAGCCCAGCCTTGCTCACAGCGCTGGACAATTTTAAGGCCCAGGGAGGACATCTTCTATTCGTTCCTCATCCACAGGCCAATTCAATGGCGTATCAGGACTTTTTTAATCGTTTTGATCTGGGAACACTAGAGGAGCAAAAATTACCTCAAAAGAAATTGACAAATATTGAGAAAAAGCATCCTCTATTCAACAATATATTTGAAAAAGATTTTGACTCATTTCAATACCCGACAATATTGAATTGTTTGGCACTCAACTCTAAGGCCATGAGCCTTCTGGCACTCGAAGACAACCACCCCTATTTAGTCAACAATGAAAGTGTTTATGCTTTTTTGGGTAGTCTCACCCCACAGGGGGGTAATTTTACGCAGTCCCCTCTTTTTGTGGCGACTCTGATCGAAATGGCACGTCAAAGCGCACCAGAAGTGGCCACTTATTACACACTAGGGGTGCCGTCTAAGGTCGATCTCAATGCCCAAACGACAAACGACCAAGTCGTTACCTTGTCACGTCAAGAGGATTATTTCATTCCTCGCCAAACATATAAGCAAGACCAAATCACATTGTTTTTTGATCAAGAGCCAAATGAGCCAGGGCATTTCAAGGCCACTTATCAAGACCAACAAATTGGCAGCATCAGTTTTAACGCACCACGCACGCGCAGTCTAAATGTTGAGACAAACAGCCCAACGCATGATCCAGAGATGGTCGCAACAAGTATCCCAGAAGTATTTTCCAAATTGCAACAATATCAAGAAAATCAGGAGTTATGGAAATGGTTTGTTATTTTTGCTTTAGCATGTCTGGTGACTGAACTTTTAATAATAAAATTACGATGAAGAAGTTTTTACTCAAATCGGTTAAGGTGATTGATCCTTTGGGACCCAACCATGACAAAACCGTCGATATTCTCGTTAAAAATGGCCTTATCGAGGCTATTGATAAGTCGATCGACATGCCTGATGCACAAGTGGTCCAGGCCGATGGCCTTCATTTATCTGCTGGATGGTTTGATCCAAGTGTTTCTTTTGGAGAACCAGGAATTGAGCAACGCGAAACATTGGCCAATGGCGCGCATGTCGCTGCAATAAGTGGTTTTACGGCCGTGGGGGTCAATCCCAACACACAACCAGTCTTGCAAACCAAGTCGGACATGGCCTTTATCAAATCGAAATCAGGTATTGTAGATCTCTATCCTATTGGTGCCTTGACGGCAGACAGCAAGGGCCAAGATTTAGCAGAACTATATGACATGCACCAATCAGGGGCCATAGCATTTAACGATTATCAAAAACCTATTACCAATCCTAATCTATTAAAACTAGCACTGGAATACACACAATCATTCGGCGGCATCATTATGTCGTTCCCAATAGAAACTGATTTAGCTTCAAAAGGTATGATTAATGAGGGAGCGGTCAGTGTAACCTTAGGATTGAAGGGCATGCCAAACATCTCTGAGTCCTTGCAAATCTCGCGGGATCTAGAAATCTTAAAATATGCCCAAGGTCAGCTGCATATTCCGACGATTTCGACAAAAGAGAGTGTCGCATTGATCAAGAAAGCCAAAGCAGAAGGACTTAATGTCAGTTGCAGTGTATCCATCAACCACCTTTGCCTTACAGATGAGATGCTTCATGAATTTGACACTCAATACAAAATTTTGCCTCCGCTGCGCACGGAACAAGATCGCCAAGCACTCATCCAAGGCCTAAAAGACGGCACCATCGATGGCGTCACTAGTGACCACAATCCAATAGATATTGAACACAAAAAAGTAGAATTTAGTCATGCCGCATTTGGCAGTATTGGTTTAGAAAGTTGTTTTGGGGCACTACTCGGCATTGTCGACTTGACGACAACAATTAAAGCCCTCACCGGACTAAAGCAAGTTTTTGGCATCAATCAAACCACTATAGATGTTCACCAACCAGCGAATTTCACTGTATTTGACCCCACACATCAAAGCACATTTACTCGGGACAATATATCTTCTACTTCAACCAATTCAGCGCTTTTAGGACAACAAATGACCGGGCGAGTTTTGGGCATTATGAATCATGGTTTATGGTCAGCAAATGGCAAATAATAAAGTAACTTACTATGGCTTTGTGGCCTATTTGACTTTTATTGGGCTCATCGTGGCTTATCAATTGAATAAAGACCAAAAAGACCCGTTGACCACTTGGCACATCAAGAATATGTTTGGCCTCTTTATTGGTCTATTTATTTCCGTATTTATTCAAAATAGTCCAGTAGGTTTTTATCTCTATTGGACGGTGGCCTGTTTTTGGCTATTTTGTTTGGTCATGGCCTTCTTTAGAAAACAGATTGGCATTCCTTGGTTGAGCAATGCTTTTCAGAGATGGTTCAAATTTTTAGATTAGATCTATGGAACAATACAACGTTCAGAAGCTTGATCTTGACCTGGCGCATTTGTATCGGCCAAGCCGTCTAACGACTGCCTCGCCCCTGCTTGTGTTGTTGCATGGTTATGGCAGCAATAAGGAGGATCTTTTTAGCTTTGCCCAATATCTGCCCGAAGAATTGTCTGTTTTGGCGCTTGAAGCCCCAATTGCCTTAGGCCCCAATAGCTTTGCCTGGTATGATATTTATTTTGAACCAAACCAAGGCAAATGGAGTGATGCTGATCAAGGAAAAAAAGCACTCACCAGAATCACCACAAATATTGAATCTGCTATAAAACAGATTGATGTAGATTGTTCAAGAATCAGTCTTTTGGGTTTTAGCCAAGGGAGTATTTTAAGTTTGGCCCTTGGATTATCAAACCCCGACCTGATCAAAAATATCATTGTGCTCAGCGGTTATATCAATCATGATCTCATGTCTCTAGAAGCCGATGGTTCCGTAAAAGTAGCGCCCAACATATTCATGTCGCACGGGACACAAGATCAGGTGATTCCCGTTACTTGGGCTCGAGAGAGTCGCGACTTTTTAATCAAGCATAAATATAGCGTGGACTATCATGAGTTTCCTGTTGGCCATGGTGTGAACCCAGAAAATTTTGCGGCCTTTAAGCAATTTTTAGCGCAGTATGCTTAATGAAGAATAGTTTGGATTGGTGTAATATCCAATGACAAATCTTGACCGTAGAAATAAGACAGCAAGACCTCGCCCCAAAGTGATCCGTTACTAAAATCTGCAATGATCCAGCGATGATTCAAAAATTCAACGCGGTTAATGCGCCATTCACCATTCATAGGGGCTAAAGCCACCAACGGATTTCCTCCTTTAGAGAGGTTTTTTTCGTAAATGGCCTCTTTTACCTGCTCTTCAACCTCGATTGGAGTCATTTCTAAACGCTCAAAGTAAGCCGTCGCTGCGTCATTATTAAGAAGTGAAAAATAATCCGCTTCTGCAATGACATCATTCAGGGTCATTAGGGAATCCTTAAGCACTTCTTGTTTTAGGGCATATGCCGAGAGTCTTTCCTCCTGGCGCTCATAAATGGCCGACTGATTCACATACATGAATAAAACCATGAGCAATGTGAAAAAAAATAGGTACATGTAAATTTTTGTCTTCATGTGGTGTGGATTTGTAAATTGTCATAAGCGAGAAAAACCCCATCAGGTAGTTGAGAGGAAACTTCATCATGAAAACCCATGAGATGGCTCACATGGGTCAAATAGGTGCGCTTTGGCTTGAGTTGGCTGATGAGTGCTAATGCCTGTTCCAGATTCAGATGTGTCGGGTGGTCCTCAATGCGCAAAGCACTCAACACCAAGACATCCAAATTCATGAGCAGTTCTCGAGATTTTTGTGCCATGGTTTTGACATCAGTCATATAGGCCATATTATCGATTCTAAACCCAATGATGGGCATGCTGCCATGGTGCGCCTCAATAGGCAAAACACTTTTGCCAAAGCAATCAAAAGACTGACCTGGTTTTATGACGATCGCATCAATAGATGGTGCCCCTGGATATTTATCTTGCAATGCAAACACATAAGCAAAACGCTCCTTTACAGCCTTTAGTGTCCGTGCGAGACCAAACATCGGTAAAGATTTTTTTTGCATGAAATTATAAGGACGTACATCATCCAATCCCGCCATGTGGTCATTATGTTCATGTGTCAGCAATAAGGCGTCGAGATGGCGCACTTCGGCGCGTAACATTTGCTGCCGAAAATCAGGTCCACAGTCGACCACAACATTATGCGCGCCCCATTGCAACAAGACCGATACTCTGAGACGCCTATCTTTCTGATTACTGCTCAAACAAACCGGATGCTGACTGCCAATTACCGGAATTCCTTGTGAGGTTCCAGTACCCAAAAAAGTAAGCGTTAAAGGCGTAGACATAGAGACAAAAATAGCAGTATTTTTTTTGTTAACCTATTGTAATTACTACCTTTGATACCACAACAATAGAGCCCAAAAACAATGCCTGATAAAATTCCTGGAGACAAGAATTTCCAAACGATTCCTTCGATTAAGGATAAAGCTTTGCGCATCAATCTTAACGAAAACATTTATGGGACATTTGCCGAAATTGGTGCCGGTCAAGAGACGGTCAGAAATTTTTTCAGGGCTGGTGGGGCGTCTGGAACCATTGCTAAGACAATGTCTGCCTATGACAAAGACTTTAGTGATGCCATTTACGGTATTGAGCCAGAAGGGAGATATGTGACAGAGGCGCGACTCCAGAAGATGTTGGTGCACGAAACTCGATTGATTGAAGAGCGCATCTCTCGCGAAAAACACCCGAGGAAAATGTTTTTTGCCTATGCCAATACGGTTTCTACTATTGACTTTGCCAAAAAGTATTTGGGCCACGGTTGGGTTGGCATTCGCTTTCAAACAGACCCAAATGAAGCCTACAGTGAGATTTTATTGCACATTCGATTCAAAGAAACAGAAGCAGTATTACAGCAGCAAACCCTCGGAGTTCTTGGGGTAAACCTCATTTATGGAGCCTACTACAAGCACGATGCACCGAAGAAACTTCTGCGGTATCTCTATGATCATATCGACAAAGACAAAATAGAAATCGACACCATCAACTTTAGCGGGCCAAAATTTGCGGAGGTCGACAACCGCGTCATGAGCTTACAATTACTCAAGAACGGCATGACAGAGGCGGTGATATTTGGTCCTGACGGTAATAACATTCTTCCGGCCCGAATTTTATATAAGAAAAATGTATTGGCCTTACGCGGGAGTTTCAGACCTGTCACCAAGGTGAACATGAACATGTACCAGAGGTCGTATGAAATGTTCTTGGAAGAAAACAAGGTAGATAAGGAGAAATCGCTTGTCATTTTCGAGATCACCTTGTCAAATCTCAAAGCAGAGGGCGAAATCGATGAGCAAGACTTTATGGACCGGGCACGTTTACTGTGCTCGTTGGGCCAAACTGTAATGATTTCAAATTTCCAGGAATATTATCGCCTTGTTGAATATTTTTCTAATTATACCAAAAGCCGCATGGGTCTGACCATGGGTGTCAACAACCTGGTCGATATTTTCGATGAAAAGTACTACCGACATCTCAGTGGCGGCATTTTGGAGGCATTTGGTAAGCTTTTCTTCAAAGATTTAAAGGTTTACCTCTACCCTATGCTAGATCCAGATACTGGCGAGTTGATCAATAGCGACAACTTAAAGGTTCATCCGCGCATGAAGGAATTGTACAAATTCTTCAAAACCAACGGAAAAGTAGTCGATATTGAGAATTATGACCCCGAAATTTTGACGGTATTCTCAAGAGCAGTGCTCAAGAAAATTGAGGGCAATCAAGACGGCTGGGAACAGATGTTACCTGATGGCGTGGCGCGACTGATCAAAAAGCAAGAACTTTTCAACTTCAACAAGCTTTCTGTCAAAGAAGTTTAAAGCATTTCAAGTATTTGAGCAGCATGGTCCTTGGTTTTCACCTTGGTGATGACCTGCTCGATAATGCCTTGTGCATCAATGAGGAATGTGATTCTATGGATCCCGTCGTAAGTTCTTCCCATAAATTTTTTCGAGCCCCAAACACCAAAACCATTGATCACTGACTTATCAGTATCGGCCAACAAAGGAAATGGAAAGCCAAACTTTTCTTTAAACTTTTTCTGTTTTGACTCAGTATCGGCACTGACGCCAATAACACTGAACCCTGCATCATTTAACGCGGTATAATTGTCTGTCAAATTACAAGCTTGCGCAGTACATCCTGGAGTACTGGCTGCCGGATAGAAAAATACAATTAATCTTTTTCCTTTAAAATCTTCAAGTTTCACTGTCTGTCCGTCTTGGTCCGTGGCACAAAAATTAAATGCTGGAGCTCCTGGCTGTAATGTATTCATAGTGTTTTTAGATTATTTTATTGGTTGTTCTTAAATTTGTGGGAACAACTGGCTAAAGGTAATCAAAATGACCAAATCCGAAAAGGTGGCGTTTGTCATCAAAACACTTAAAGAGCTTTACCCCCATCCCCCTATACCTCTGGACCACAAGGATCCTTATACTTTATTGGTTGCCGTTCTGCTCTCTGCCCAAAGCACCGATGCGCGCGTGAACCTCATTACGCCATTGTTGTTCGAAAAGGCAGACAACCCCTACGACATGATCAAATTATCGGCGGAAGAAATCAGAGCCATAATCAAACCTGTAGGGCTATCCCCTATGAAGTCTAAAGGCATTTATGGTTTATCGAAAATACTCGTAGAACAATACAATGGGATTGTGCCACAATCATTCGAAGCCTTAGAAGCGATGCCTGCTGTAGGACACAAAACGGCGAGCGTAGTTTTGTCTCAAGCTTTTGGCATACCGACATTTCCTGTAGACACGCACATCCATCGCTTGATGTATCGATGGGGTCTGAGCAATGGAAAAAATGTGGTACAAACAGAGCGCGATGCCAAGCGTCTGTTTCCCGAAGAACTTTGGAATGATTTACACATTCAAATCATTTATTATGGTCGAGAATATTCTCCCGCGCGTGGTTGGCAGATTGAAAACGATGTCATCACCAAAACAATTGGCCGCAAAACTGTTTTGAAGGCCGTTACGAGCCATAAAAAAACCCGCTAAAGCGGGTTTTAGTGTTTTGCATTAATTCAAGTTGATCAATGCCACTCCTGTGGCGCAGTCTATATAATGCAGTGACCTTGAATAATTCAACAAAAAGTCAATGGTCTCATCTTTGGGAGTTAATTGTTTATTCACGCATTCCAAACGTGAGGTTTGAGAATAAAGTTTTGCCATAGATTTGGTTTTGCTATCATTGTTTGTCTGATAACGCTTCATGGCTCAAGTTATTGCCCTACTAATTGGTCAAAATGATCTGATTGCGATCAATGACTTTTCTGAGATTGATCAGCGCGTAGCGCATACGGCCTAGTGCCGTATTCACACTAACTCCCGTCTGCTCACTAATTTCTTTAAAACTCATGTCTTTATAAATCCGCATGATCAAGACCTCCTTTTGATCCGCCGGCAATTCCTCAATGAGTCTAGATAAATCTTTATCCACTTGATCTTTAATGATGCTCGATTCGGCGTTCATCGCACCATCACTTAGAACAGAAAATATATTGAAATCGTCATTGCTTTCGAACTTAGGCATTCGGTTATTTTTTCTGAAATAGTCAATCACCAAGTTATGGGCAATACGCATGACCCACGGCAAGAACTTACCTTCCTCGTTGTAGGCGCCTTTTTTTAGAGTCTGTATGACTTTGACAAAAGTATCTTGGAAAACATCTTCCGTGACATCACGGTCGTAAACCTTAGAATAAATAAAGCGGTAAATACGGTCTTTGTGACGGGTAATTAATTCTCCTAGAGCAGATTCATCTCCACTGATGTATGCACTAACCAATAGTGCGTCTGAGTTCATGCTATATTTCATAACCATACTTTTAATTGATCCAAACCCTTTGGGTAGATTTGAATGCGTTTCTAAAAATTAAAAGTAATCGTATGCTATAAGCCTTATCTTTTTGTGGATGAGTGTAAATATAACAACAAAACCATGGGAAATACAAAATTTGATTGGATTTTCTATAAAATTTAGCAGGCATAAGGCCCAAAATCTAGCCGTGTTAATAGTATCTTTGCAACTTTCTCATTCTGCTTTAAATTTATAGATGACTAAAAAAGCGACCATGTCGCGGGCGAGCGATTCAATTGTGATTCAAGGAGCAAAACTGCATAATCTTAAAGATATCAGTGTTGCGCTGCCACGCCATAAGCTCATAGTCATTACTGGATTGTCAGGAAGCGGCAAGTCAAGTTTGGCCTTTGACACCCTTTATGCAGAGGGACAACGCAGATATGTTGAAAGTTTATCCTCTTATGCACGGCAGTTTTTGGGCCGTTTGGACAAGCCCAAAGTCGATGCGATAAAAGGTATTGCGCCCGCTATAGCGATCGAACAAAAGGTCAATGCCACCAATCCGCGTTCCACTGTAGGCACCTCCACAGAAATTTATGACTATTTAAAACTCCTTTTTGCCCGAATTGGCAAAACCTACTCTCCTGTTTCTGGGGAACAAGTCAAAAAAGACACTGTGACAGATGTCATTGATGCCGTTGCAGCAATGCCAAGTGGCACACGTTTACTGCTTTTGGCCCCCTTGATGCTTGAAAAAGGTCGTGATCTCAAAGAAAAAATAAATACTCTGGCCCAACAAGGATTTTCGCGAATCAAACACCAAGGAGTCGTCAAGCGTATCGATCAACAAACAGACATCACTGACACCAATGACCTTTATATTGTCATTGACCGAGTAGTGACTGCTCATGACGAGGATTTTTTAAACCGTTTGGCTGATGCTGTTCAAGTGGCCTTTTTTGAAGGAAAAGGTCATATTATTTTGGAAGGTGTCGATGGCTCAAACATCCATAACTTTAGCAATCGTTTTGAGCGAGACGGCATCGACTTCACAGAGCCTAATATACACCTATTCAGCTTTAACAATCCCTTCGGCGCTTGTCCGGCCTGTCAGGGTTATGGCGATATTGTCGGCATTGACCCCGAATTGGTAGTGCCTAATGCCACCCTATCCATTTATGACAATGCTATTTTTCCTTGGCGCGGAGAAAGCATGTCCTTTTATCGTGATCAGTTAGTCAATGCGGCATATAAGTTTGACTTCCCCATACACAAACCATTTTTTGAGCTGTCAGAAGCGCAAAAGAAACTCATTTGGCAGGGTAACGAGCATTTCACAGGCTTACAAGAGTTTTTTGATCAGTTGGAGGCCAAGAATTACAAGATTCAGAATAGAGTCATGCTCTCGCGTTATCGCGGAAAAACAATCTGCCGGACTTGTGACGGAACAAGGCTTAAATCTGATGCAGGTTATGTAAAAGTTAATGGATACTCAATTCAGGACTTGGTCAAGAAGCCATTGAAAGAATTGAAGGAGGTTTTTGACGACTTTACCCTAGATGAGTATGACGCCCAGGTGAGCAAAAGACTTCTTGTAGAAATCAAGAACCGTCTTGATTTTCTGAACAATGTAGGACTGGGCTATTTGACCCTAAACCGAAAAAGCAATACGCTCTCAGGAGGCGAATCCCAGCGGATTAATTTGGCGACCTCGCTTGCGAGCAGTTTGGTCGGTTCCATGTATATTTTAGATGAACCAAGTATTGGACTTCATTCCAAGGACACAGAACGACTGATTGATGTACTGAAGGCCCTCAGAGATATTGGCAATACGGTCATTGTCGTGGAACACGATGAAGAAATCATGCGGGCAGCAGACCATATTATCGATATTGGCCCCGAGGCAGGCACCTTTGGTGGTGAAGTCATGGCCGAAGGTCCCTTTAGCGTCATTTTAAAATCAGAAAGTTTGACGGCTCAATACCTCAGTGGTGTGCGACAAATTGCCCTCCCGAAAGTCAGAAGACGCAGTGACCACCCTATTTCTATTATTGGTGCCCGCCAACACAATCTGAAAAATGTTGATGCTCATTTTCCATTAGGACTATTTACTGTGGTCACAGGAGTTTCAGGTAGTGGTAAAACAACCTTGGTCAAAAGCATATTATATCCTGCCCTACTGAGAAAAGTAACGGGATACGGCGATAAACCAGGTGCCTTTTCAGAACTTAATGGCCCGACAGATCGCATCAAAAATGTCGAGTTCGTTGACCAAAATCCCATTGGGCGCTCTAGCCGCTCCAATCCTGTGACCTACATCAAGGCATATGACGATATTCGCAACTTATTTGCCCGACAAAAGCTGAGCAAACTAAGAGGCTACAAAGCCAAGCACTTCAGTTTTAATGTAGATGGCGGCCGCTGTGACACCTGTAAAGGTGAAGGACAAGTCACTATCGAAATGCAGTTTATGGCAGACGTTCATTTGGATTGTGAGGCTTGTGCTGGTCAACGCTTCAAACGCGAGATACTTGAAGTTCGGTATTTTGAGCAATCGATATTCGATGTGCTCTCTATGACTGTCGATGAAGCCATGGCATTTTTTGACCGCCATCAAGAACAGAAAATCCTCACAAAACTTAAGCCATTACAAGATGTAGGACTGGGCTATGTTCAACTGGGGCAAAGCTCATCTACCTTGTCTGGTGGTGAAGCTCAGCGTATTAAACTCGCGTCATTCTTGGTAAAGGGGGATACAAAAGACAAAACCTTTTTCATTTTTGATGAACCCACGACAGGGCTCCATTTTCATGACATTCAAAAATTATTGTCTTCCTTCTACGCCCTATTAGACAAAGGACATACAATCGTTGTTGTGGAACACAACTTGGAACTCATCAAATGTGCCGATCACGTGATTGATTTGGGTCCTGAGGGCGGGCAAAATGGCGGGCAAATTGTCGCACAAGGCACTCCCGAAGAAATTATTCAAATCAGCACATCATTCACTGGTCAATACCTCAAAGAAAAAATCTAAACAGGACTATATCGGTCCCAATCGCATTGGTTTGTTGTCTGATCACAAGGTCTTGATCAGTTCAGCCATTTTCTGGGTCAATACTTTGCGCTGATAAGCCTTAGGCAATGACCTAAAACTCTTTTCACCCAATTGATGTTGTGCGAATTCATTGGCAATAAATTCCTTTACTTCCTCATAACTTTGATGACCCAAATAAATACCACTTGCAGTGTCATCGATAATGTCTTTAATGACGCCATCTTGAGGCCCTAAAGCTAATATTTTTGCTGAGGCTCCTAAATACTCGAAAATCTTACCCGGCAAAATATCCTTGGTCGTGACCTTGTCCATTTCGATTAACAATAATAATTGTGCGTCCACCACCCATTGCAAGGAATTCTGGTGGGATACATAACCATGCAAAACAACATTATCTTCTAAGCCGTATTCCTTGATCGAAGCCCTAATGGAAGGTGCGACGACACCCACTAAATGCAAGCGCGCCATGGATTTAAAGGTCTTGTCACGAATGAGTGTTGACAGAGCCTTCCACAAACCTTTTGGGTTTCTATCCTCTAAAAGTGTCCCTGTATGGACCATGTTGAAAAATGATGACTCAGGCTGGCATTCAGGAAAATCAACAGGATCGTATCCATTGGTGATCAAGGTAAGTGGAACATCTGTGATGGTTTGAAAGTTCAATTGAGTCAAAGGACTAGTGACGACAATATGATCGGCAGCAGTCAATATTTTCCTTTCTAGCGCCTCATGCTTTTTCTTTGCCCAGTTACTGAGGTTCAAATCTTTGTGATAGTGAATTTGCGTCCAAGGATCACGAAAGTCAGCCATCCACTTCACGGACATACTTTGCTGCAACTCAGCGCCAATTAAATGCAAACTATGAGGGGGGCCGGTAGTGATGATTGTTTTGATATCGGTATTGTCGCTTAAGTATTGTCTTAAAAAGGACACCGATGGCTTCACCCAACCAATGCGCGCATCTGGTATAAAAAAATGACCACGAATCCAGAGCAATAGGCGCTCGATCCAATTTTTTTTATCAGTACTGATGATGCCGCGACTCAAATCCCTCGTTTGTTTTCCAAACAACTTACCGGACCACCTCGCGGGCTCGTTAATGGGCCCTTTTAAAACTGTAATGCCTTCAGGTACTGAAGACAATAGTGTCTTGTCGAGTATGGGGTATGTCGGGTTTTTCGGGCAATACACAACGGGCTCAATACCAAATTCCGAAAGATATGTGACAAATTTTAACCACCGTTGAACTCCTGGCCCACCAGCTGGAGGCCAATAATAACAAATGATCAGAGTCTTTTGCATTGCCAAAATTATCGTTTAGGGTAATAGAAGAAACGACCCTTTTGGAAGAGCGTCAATAAGACCAAAACAGCAAAAACAGCAACGCTCATAAGACTCCATACCCCCCCTTGGCGCACCACAGCAGGATCAAACACAAATACAATTTCATGTTGTCCCGCTGGCACCACGAGGGCGCGCAAGACATAATTAACACGCATCATGTCAACAGGGACATCATCTATTGTGATTTGCCAACCTTTTGGATAGTACATTTCTGAAAACACAGCCAATTGTTCTGTTTTGGATGTGGTATGGTAGATGAGTTTGTTGGGCTGGTGGTGCAACAATTCAATGGTTGCTGAAGTATCCCGATCGATCGACGCCAGAGGTAATTTTTCCAGGTCATCACGCCCGATCACTGCAGTCTTTTTTGTATTTACTTGACTCAAAGACAATAACGCTTCATCCGCAGAATCAACGGCTAAAATATCGGACACGAACCAAGCCGGACCATTGCTATCTTTGTTCATAATTTCTCTTGGCAATCCGGTTTGCTTGTCAGGACTTATCGTATACTTCACATTGAGCATGTTAAGTACTTCAGGGTATTCCTGAACAATATAAAATTCATAAAGATCCTGAATTCGCTTTGGCTTCGCAGCATGATAACCACCTATATGTTGGTGGAAATAGCTTGCTCGGCCACTATTAAATGGAGCAGTCGTCAAATCTAAAACCCGAAAATATCCATTGTCCTTAAGAATATTTTGGTCCGCCTCATTAGTTTGAAAAGGCCGTTCCATTATTCTGGAGGCCACAAAGTCATCTTCATTGACATAGCGTTTGTCTACACCAACCAGGTCAAACACGATGATCAAACCAAGAACAAGAGCCAAAAGATTCTTTGAAAATCTCTGTTTGGCGGCCATCCATAACGCCACTAAGACTGATCCAGAGAACAGTAAAGACCGGACAGTATCGTTGAGCCACAAAGTTTGTCTGTCTGCGCGCACCGCATCTATAAAGGGCATTCCTAATTGATCCATAAAGTAGCCATCGTATGGTCCGGCAAAACGTAATGCAAAAAATCCCACACAAAAAATCAACCCAAATACACCACCTAAAATGTAGGCTGTCTTGCGCAATACATCTATTCGCCGTTCTTGTGATATTTGTTGGGCAAAAAACCTTTGCAAGCCCACTACAGCTAGGACCGGTGTCAAAAGTTCTATAAGGACTTGAATCGATGACACGGCACGAAACTTATCATACAAAGGCACATAGTCCACAAAAAAACGCGTCAAAAAATCCAAATTTCGGCCCCAAGAGAGCAATAGTGCCAAAATGATAGACGGAATCACCCATCGGAGTAATGAACCTTGAATCAGAAATAAACTCATGATGGCTAAAGTCAGGAGCGCAGCACCAACATAAGCCGGAGCCGCCACTATTGGCTGATCACCCCAATACATAGGGATTTGCGGCGCAATTTGCCTGGCCTCATCGGGCGTAGCGCCCAGATCTCTTAAGGCGTTAAGTGTTTTGGCGTTGTCCGGTAACGGTTCATTAGACGCACCGCCCATAAACCGAGGAACTAACAAATTTAGAGATTCAAGAGGACCGTAACTATATTCCGTAATATATTCATAATCTAATCCTGAAGGCAATACTTCCTTCTTTCCTTCGGGTGTAATGGTCAATTCACTACTGCTTCGGGTAGACTCCTTGGCATACTCTTGTGTGGCCAAGAGTGTTGTTGTGTTCATCCCAATGCCCAAAATACCGGATGCCAGTAAAACACCCATAGACTTGGCATAGCGCGGCCATGATGATTCTTGATGAGCCTTAATCGCGTAGGTGATGGCCATAAAGAGAAGAACATATAATAGGTAATAAGTCATTTGGTAATGATTGGCCATGAGTTCCAATGCAATGCCCAGTGTTGCCAAAATAAAGCCCCATCTGTAGCGGTGCTGAAAAACCAACAAAACCCCACCTATAACCCAAGGAAAATAGGCAATGGCATGCGCCTTGGCATTGTGTCCAACGCCCAAAATAATAATGAGATAGGTAGAGAAACCAAAAGCCAGCGCTCCTAAAATAGCCCATTTGTAATCCACCTTTAGCACCAAGAATAATAAATATAACCCGATGAAATACAGAAACAAATAGTCTGCAGGACGGGGCAGAAATCTTAGTGCACGATCGACATATTTGATGTAATGATGAGGGTATTGCGCCCCTAATTGATAGGTCGGCATGCCACCAAAAGCTGCATTATTCCAAAAAGATTCCTCCTGTGTTTGTTTTCTGAAATCAATCGTTTCACGCGCCATACCGCGATACTGAACAATATCACTCTGGTAAATGGCTTGCCCATTAATCACTGGATAAAAATAAGCCAATGATGCTGCGACAAATAGCAGCAAAGCCAATACGTGTTTTGAAATAAGTTGATAAGAATCACTCATAAGACCATGAAATCGAGCTGTGAATTTAAACAATATGTTTGGCTCGCCCTAAATCAGCAAAAGATTAATCATCAATTTCTTCAAAATCGACATATTCACCAACAACTTTGGACGATGTTTTTTTTAAGGGCTCATTTTTTTGATTTGCCCCCTTTCCATGAGCAGCAGACTGAGTGAAATCAAATGGATTTGCTCCTGCACCATGTTGAAATTTATCCATCACTTTTTTCGTGACGTAACGCATCAAAAAAGGGCTCAATAAGCGCGTCAAAAGTTTTAAGCCATAGTAGGCCCAAATGATAATTAAGAGGGTTTTTAAAAAACTAAGCATGCCTTGGTCTAAGGCTCAAAAGTACGTATTGTACTGCAAAAGATGGACTTTTGACTATTAAATAAATGATAAATTCTCCTATCTTTGATTCAAAGCCCTATCCATGAAACGTCTTTGTTTTATTTTCATTTTACTCTCTATGATGACCATGCACGGTCAATATACCGAGATGCTCAACTCCAATAGACCAGGTGGGTCACAGGGGGCTTTTTCTGTTGGTACGGGAGTGCTTCAGTTCGAATCTGGCGTGACTTTTGGACAACAAGAACACGTGCTCAAGCAAACACAAACCAAACTTTTCAATTGGGACTATGGGGTGCGATATGGCTTTTGGAAAGAAGCGCTAGAAATCAGTTTTATGGGATCGTTTGAACGGAATGCGATTACCTACAACCAAGGCGCTGCTCAAGACGACGTGCTCGCGAATTTCAAAAGCAACACTCTTGGGGTGAAATACTTGGTTTATGATCCCTACCGCAAACAAACAGCTGACGGCCCCAACCTTTACAGTTGGAAGCAAAACAATCGTTTTCAATGGCGGGATCTTATTCCTGCAGTGGCCTTATATGCGGGGGCAAATTTTGACTTTGCAGACAATCCCTTACTGCCGCCAAATACAGAAAGTGGCGTCCATCCAAAATTGGTTATCGCAACGCAAAATAATTGGATTGGAGGGTTTGTTTTCGTGACGAATATTTTTGCAGACCGCATCACTACAGACTTTCCCACATATGGCTACATCCTCACACTCACTCATGCGACTAATGAATATTTCTCTGTTTTTGTTGAAAATCAGGGGTTTATGAGTGATTTTTATGCCGATCAAATCTTCAGAGGCGGTATTGCCGCTTTGGTTACTCCTGACTTACAATTTGATGGCTCCGTGAGCCTTAACGCCAAAGACACCCCTAGTCTGGTATATGGTCGTATCGGTGTTTCTTACCGCATCGATCGACACGATAAAGACGAATACATTGAAGAGAAAGGTAAGGCCGCTCGTCAATCTAAGCGGGAAGAAAAAAACACATTGAAAAAAGCCAAAAAACTTCAAAAAAAGCAGAGAAAAAATATGAAACGGAAAAAAAAGAAGTCATTTTTCCTTTTTAATAAGAACGAATCGCAAGATCTCGATTAAAATATGTGCTATGATTGAAGTTGTTGCTGTTCAAAACAAAAAAGACTTGCGGGCATTTGTCCTTTTCCCCTTCGATCTTTATCGCGGTCATCCGTATTGGGTGCCCCCAATGATTAAAGAAGAACTAGAGACATTGGATCAAGAATCCAATCCCGTATTTCAAAATGCCTCGGCAGAATATTTATTGGCTTATGAATCTGGCAAAGTCGTTGGACGCATGGCAGTCATTATGAATCGAATAGAAATAGAGCAACAGGCCAAGCCCAAACTGCGCTTTGGCTGGTTCGATGTTATTGATGATGTTAATGTGACCCAACAGCTTTTGGCTAAAGCCATTGAAATAGGTAAGGCCCATAATTTAGATTATATTGAAGGACCTGTAGGGTTTACAAATATGGAAAAAGCGGGGATCTTGACTATGGGTTTTGATCGGCTCAATACCATGATCACCAATTACAATTATCCCTATTATGCAGCACATTTTGAACAACTAGGGTTTGAGAAACAAGCCACTTGGGTAGAATTTAAAATGGACATCCATCCCAAGGCCTCTGATAAGGTGCTGAAGTTTTCGCGACTCATCAAAGAGCGGTATCATCTTTCTGTACTCAAATTCAAAAATAAGAAGGAGATCATGCCTTATGTTGACCGTATGTTTGAGCTTTTGAACCAAACCTACAGCAGCCTACAAACTTTTGTGCCGATTCAACCCTATCAGGTGGCTCATTATAAAGAAAAGTATTTTCCTTTCATCAAGCCTGACTATATAAATTGTGTCCAAGACCAAGACGGCGAACTAATTGCATTTGCAATTGTCATGCCTTCATTCAGCAAAGCCTTAAAAAAAGCCAATGGTAGGTTGTTCCCTTTTGGCTGGTTGCACATACTAAAAGCACAATATATCAATGATACCGCAGCATTTTATTTAATTGGCATACACCCTGATTATCAGGGCAAGGGTGTTACCGCCATTCTTTTCGATGAAATCCAGAATTTATTCAATAGAAAAGGTATAGTTGTCGGAGAAAGCAATCCAGAACTTAAGGAAAACACCGCCGTGCAAAGACTTTGGAAGGATTTCAATCCAGTGCAGCATAAAGAACGCAGCACCTTCAGAAAGCTACTACAATAAAGAGAGACTGGATCACTCTGCAGAGGCCATAATGGCCGCCGATAAGCGCTTGTATGTGCCGTTTTCCAAACGCTCACGAATACTCGAGAAGGCATCAAGAGTAATGCGCACATCTTCTAATGTATGTGATGAAGTTGGAATCAATCTCAGTAAAATTAGTCCCTTTGGGATTACTGGGTAAACCACTATTGAACAAAAAATACCATAATTTTCGCGCAAATCCTTGACCAGCGCCATCGCTTCAGGAATACTGCCTTTAAGATAAACTGGCGTGACACAACTTTGCGTCGTCCCAATGTCAAAACCTCTTTCTCGAAGGCCTCCTTGCAGTGCATGTACATTCTCCCAAAGCTTTTCGCGAAGCTCTGGCATAGTTCGTATCATGTCTAGTCGCTTCAATGCCCCTACCACTAACTGCATTTGCAATGACTTGGCGAACATTTGAGAACGCAAGTTATATTTCAAGTAATTGATGATTTCTTGATCCGCAGCAAGAAAAGCTCCTGTACTGGCCATAGCCTTGGCAAAAGTCGCAAAATAAACATCAATTTCTTCTTGCACACCTTGCTCCTCGCCCGCACCTGCACCAGTTTTGCCTAGTGTTCCAAAACCATGAGCATCATCTACAAATAATCTAAAATTGTATTTTTTCTTTAAGGCCACAATTTCTTTGAGGCGACCTTGCTCACCGCGCATACCAAAAACTCCTTCAGAGATCAACAAAATACCCCCACCTGTTTTGGCCGCCATACGCTCAGCGCGCATTAAATTCTTTTCTATGCTCTCTAAATCATTGTGCTTGTAGGTGAAGCGCTGACCCATATGCAATCGCACACCATCTATGATACAGGCATGTGCGTCTACATCATAAACAATGACATCATCTTTGGACACCAGTGCATCAATCGCAGACAAAATACCTTGATAACCAAAATTCAGCAAATATGCTGCTTCTTTATTGACGAACGCTGCAAGTTCATTTTGTAATTGTTCATGAAGCGTTGTGTGTCCGCTCATCATTCGCGCGCCCATCGGATATGCAGATCCGTATTGAGTTCCTGCAGCAGCATCGACTTGACGCACCTCTGGGTGATTCGCCAAACCTAGGTAATCATTAACACTCCAAGTGATGACTTCTTTGCCTTGAAAAGACATTCTATTAGAAATCTCTCCTTCAAGTTTTGGGAATACAAAATACCCTTCTGCTTGTTCTGCCCACTTCCCTAAAGGACCTTTGTCCTTGTATATTTTTTCAAATAGATCTCTCATCTGCAAACATTAATTAGAATACAAAGGGCAAAAATAAGGATTTATCCCATTATAGACGATGGAAATAAGTGGAAAGAAATAAACAAAACATTAACCGTTTAGTGGGCATAAAACCTATTGGACGTAGGTCACTGGAACGGCAGTCTTTGCTTTATGGTCCATAAAGCCCTGATCAATCATCCATTGATCATTGTAAATTTTACTCATATAGCGTGACCCGTGATCAGGAAATATGACCACCACAACACTATCTCGATCAAAGGCGCCTTCTTCATGCAATTGGATCAAACCTTGTAATGCTGCACCACTGGTATAGCCTAAAAACAGCCCTTCACTTTGAGATAAAAATCTTGCTGCCAAAGCACTATCTCCATCACTGACCTTCACAAAGCGATCAATCACTTTAAAGTCAGTTGCTGAAGGGATTAGGTTTTTGCCTAAACCTTCGATTCTGTAGGGATAGATCTCATCTTTATCGAGCTCCCCGGTTTCATGATATTTCTGAAGAACCGAACCATAGGCATCTACACCCAATATTTGAATATCTGGGTTTTGTTCTTTAAGATATTGAGCTGTTCCTGAGATTGTGCCTCCTGTACCACTACAGGCGACTAGGTGCGTGATTTTTCCTTTGGTTTGTTCCCAAATCTCGGGACCAGTAGAATGGTAATGCGCTTTAGTGTTTAACGCATTGAAGTACTGATTGATGTAAATAGATCCGGGTGTCTCCTGGTGCAAACGTTTGGCTACCTCATAATAAGATCTTGGATCATCTGCCGCAACATTGGCGGGGCAAACATGAACCTCTGCCCCCATCGCCTTAAGCATGTCTATTTTATCAGGAGATGATTTAGAGGACACCGCCAAGATACATTTATACCCCTTTAGGGCACTCACCATGGCCAAACTGAAGCCAGTATTTCCGCTAGTGGTCTCAACAATCGTATCTCCTGGTTTTAATAAACCTTGCCGCTCCGCTTGATCTATAATAAATGCAGCGATTCGATCTTTCGAGGAATGTCCAGGGTTAAAGCACTCCACTTTAGCATAATAACGACCGGCAAAACCTGAAACGACTTTTTCTAATGCGACCATAGGCGTATTGCCGATCAGGTCCAGGAGGCTTGTATGAGGTTTCAGTTGATCCATTGATACGCTAAAAATCAATCAAAAACGATTGATGTGTTTCGTTTGCAAATTTACGCAAAAATTTTAATTACCGGTCGATGCCTTCTTGGTCTAATAAAAAAGCATACTCTAAAGCCACTTCCTTGAGTCCTTCAAAACGACCTGAGGCACCACCGTGCCCTGCATCCATATTGGTCTTTAACAGCAACAATGCGTCTCCCTGCTTGACCACACGCAATTTCGCCACCCATTTGGCTGGCTCCCAATATTGGACTTGCGAGTCGTGAAGCCCCGTAGTTACTAACAGGTTGGGATAGGCCACTGGCGCCACGTTATCGTAGGGCGAATAGGATTTCATATAATCGTAATACTCTGGATCATTTGGGTTGCCCCACTCATCATATTCCCCTGTTGTCAGTGGGATGGTTTCGTCAAGCATAGTGGTCACAACATCCACAAAAGGCACTGCTGCTATCACACCCTTGTACAGCTCTGGTGCCATATTAATGACTGCGCCCATGAGCAAGCCACCAGCAGAACCGCCAAGGGCATATAAATGTTCTGCACTCGTATAATTTTCGGCAATCAGATATTTTGACACATCGATAAAGTCGGTGAATGTATTCTTTTTCTGGAGCAACTTTCCAGATTCATACCAGTCACGGCCCATATATTGCCCCCCTCGAATATGTGCTATGGCGAAAATAAAACCTCGATCCAACAAGGACAATCTTGTCGAAGAGAAATAGGGGTCGATTGTGGCGCCATAAGAACCATAGCCGTATTGCAATAATGGTCGCTTTCCGTCTTTCTTTAAACCTTTTTTATAAACCAAGGATATCGGGATTTTCGTGCCATCACTTGCAGAAGCCCAAAGCCGCTCAGAGGTGTAATTACCCTTATCGAATTGACCACCCAAGACTTCTGATTCCTTTAGAATCGTTTTGGCCTGCGTCTCCATGTCAAAATCAATGACCGAGTTGGGAGTGGTCAAACTGCTGTAACTGTATCTCAAAATTCTGGTGTCAAAAGCCACATTTTGGATGGTGCTGGCGGTATAAGTTTCGTTATCAAAGGGCAAAAAGTAATCTTGAGATCCGTCCCAGCGCATGATGCGCAAACGAGTCAATCCCTGATGACGCTCACTAACAACCAAATATTCAGCAAATATATCTATGTCCTCGACCAAGACATCTGAACGGTGATTGATCAAGTCCTCCCACGCCGTCTTTTGGGTTTGATCAATTTTGGTTTTCATCAATTTAAAATTGACGGCACCATCAGCGTTGGTCAAAATATAAAAATGATCTTTATAATGGTAAATGTCATACTCAAGTCCGCGTTGGCGAGGGGTAAATACTTCAAAATCCTCTGTTGGCGTATCTGCTGAGACGATCCGATATTCAGAGGTCAAGGTACTTTGGCTGGTAATGACTAAATAGGCCTCAGACTTTGTTTTATAGACGTAAGTGTTGAAGGTTTCATCGTCTTCCTGATACACCAACACATCTTGGTCTACAGACTGCCCCCGTTCATGTCGCAAAATCATATGTGACCGCAAAGTAACTTCGTCTTTTTGGGTATAAAACAGTGTTTTATTGTCATTGGCCCAGGTGGACCCGCCAGTGGTGTTGGCTATTTGGTCCTCAAGTACTTCACCCGTTTCTAAGTTTTTAATGTGCAAAACATACTGACGGCGACTCACGGTATCTACACCATAGGCCACCCATTTGTTGTCTGGGCTCACGTTCAGTCCTGAAAGGCGATAATATGAATGCCCCTTTGCCATTTCATTAACATCAAAAAGGATTTCTTCAGGCGCCTTTAGACTGTCTTTTTTGCGCGCATATATTGGATAATCTTTGCCTGTTTCAAAACGGGTGATATAAAAATATCCATTGTAAAAATAAGGGACAGACGAATCGTCCTCCTTTATCCGCGATTTCATTTCTTCAAATAAGGTCAATTTGAAATCCTCCGTATGGGCGGTCATTTTTTGATAGTAATCGTTCTCCCGTTCGAGATAATCAATCACCTCAGGATCTTCGCGATCGTTCAGCCAATAATAGGGGTCCATTCGCACGTCTTGGTGCATTTCCAGAAACTTTTCATGAGTTTCAGCGATCGGTGGTTGTAGGTCTTTCGGCGCCATTTTAGATTGATTTTGTTGACATGACATCGCAAAAAATGCCGTCAATAATATTGGAATGAAATATTTCGAGTTCTTCATGAGAATGGGTTAAGGTGTCAGAAATAATAGGAATCTATATCATTATTGCATGTTTTTTTGAGTTGATTCGACGGGATCAGAGTCCTAAGACAATGTACGTTTTATTTGCTGATCCAAATCTTGCAAATAATTCATGAACTGTTCGTGGTACTCTGCGGTATAATCATGATGGGTGACTATTCGCCACTTTCCTTGCCCCATAGAGCTGATTCTGACCTTTCGGTCGGCCAACCAGTTCAAAAAATCGTGCTCTGGAAGTAGATCATTGAGATAAAATATAACAATATTCGTGGCCACCGGCTCCACACCTTTTATGAAGGAAGAGGCGGTCAGCAATTCAGCAATTTCCTGAGCGCGCTGGTGGTCATCATTCAGGCGATCTAATTGATGTTTGATTCCATAAAGCCCCGCAGCCGCCATATAACCAACTTGTCGCATACCCCCACCCAAAACCTTTCGCACGCGCATAGCCTGTTCCATCGACTCGGATGTACCAATGAGCACAGTACCCATTGGCGCCCCCAGTCCTTTGCTCAAGCACAAAGAAATCGTATCGAATAACGCCCCATATTGGTGTGGATCATCTCCCGTTTTGACAAGGGCATTCCAAAGTCGCGCCCCGTCCATATGGTAGCGCAAACCATGAGCATGACACTCAGCCCCAATGGCCGCAAGTGCTGCAAAGTCATAACAAGCGCCTCCTCCTTTATTGGTCGTGTTTTCAACACATACCAACCGCGTTAATGGACTATGGTAAAAGTCTGGTGGATTAATGGCCTCAGCAATTTGGTCAGGGCGCAGCATGCCTTGATCACCAGGCAGTAACTTGCACGAAACACCACTATTGAATGAAACACCGCCTCCTTCATAGTTGTAGACATGTGCCCATTGGTGGCAAATGAGCTGTTCTCCTGGCTGTGTATGTAACTTGATCGCTGCTTGATTGGCCATACTGCCCGTAGGGAAATAAAGGGCTTTTTGTGCGCCAAAAAGTTCTGCCACATGATCCTGTAATGCATTGACAGATGGATCCTCGTGATAGACATCATCCCCTACTTTTGCAGAAAACATCGCATCCCGCATTCCAGGGGTGGGTTGTGTTACCGTATCGCTTCTTAAATCGATCATATGTGCTCTAATACTTGGTTAATGACCCTTCAAAAATAGTGAATCCATCGCCTGATGCAATATTTTTAATTTCAAGGTTTGATTGAATTTATAACTTTGATTGTCAAGCGCAAATTGAGGGTCCAAATCCCGTCGGTTAAATTTCTTGACCACCTTAATTCCCTCATGATTCAAGAACATCTCCACAGCGTGGCTACAAGGCAAGAGGCGTTGCTCATGGGCGGAAAAAGACCGAAAAGGCTTGACCATATCATCTCGAAGAGCGGGCCAAAAGCGGTGCATCACTTCTATTGCTGTGGCATTTTGATCCATGCGATCTTGCTCAAAATCTGATCCGCTCATGTGCACAATAAAGTACTGATCATCTTGTCGATACACACCCTGGATGATCTTAGGCATTTTAAGATCTTTATCTCTTGCTGACGCTGATACATCACAATCAGTTAACGATAATGCCCTTGCTATGGCCCATTCATTTTCAGAGATATTGATTTGATTGCTCATCTGCGTCAACCAAAGAGGATAAGATTCTTGACCAAATCCATCGGAGCAAATACCCAAGCACAACAGCAGTGGTAAAAACCATTTTTGGCTTTTGATTTTCAATAGACACATGAGATCCATCACCATGATTGAGTTGTGCAGTAATTCTGACCAATAGGACTACCATCAGGTATCTTGGGGGCCTCTATCGACTTAAATTCATTAGGGTCAGCACGGAAGTTGCCAATGATGGTCAGCCAGTGCCTGTCGTTGGCTGTTTTGCGCTTTTTTAGTCTTTTCTCAATGGCCCTTAATTGGGTTTCTAAAATTGACTTTACAGGAGTCATTGTTTTTTTGCCCACAATATTTACCATCAAAAACTGAAGGTATTGATCAAAAACCATCAATTGGAGTGCCTGATGATACTCCGAGCTTTTTTGCTGCAAATCAAGGTTTCTGGTCATGACTTCTAGAACTTGATGCAAACCAGGCACATCAGAATCAGTCAAGGATTGCACATATAATCTATTAAGGCGTTCTGGCATCATGAGTAACTTTATCGTCATTTCGCTAGCCGTGGCCGCGGCAGAAATGGGATCAAAATTCAGTCCGAGTTGACTTCTAAAAGATTCTCGTGTGCGGCCATAACCAAATGCCCTTGGAGGGAAAAGTTGCTGGAGTTCTTTTGGTATTTCTAAAGCTGTTGGCGTCACAGTTTTGAGGACCTCATCAAGAGCGCGCAGCTGATCTTTGGCCGGTATATTGTGCAAACCAACACTGTTGCCACCTTTGACTTGGTAGTCATAGATCGAACCGCCGATCAATTTTACAGCAGCCTCAGTTTGATACCTGTGGAGCAAATACATGGGCACGAAAACATCTTCGAGCTCGGAGTAAGGCCTGCCTTGCGGTATCTGATCTATCGAAAATTGATCCAAAGCTTTTTGGCGCACCGCCATTATCGACTTTAAACCCATCTCTGCCGAAACTCCGTTGTCCCATAAATGGGCTAGTGCATGACTTCCAGAAGGCGCTCGGGCATCACTGTCGGTAATAAAAATCATACCACTACCAAAAGCCTCGTCCAAAAGACGACTCAGATAATCTTTAGCCTGCTCCCCTTTTGGCACTGCACCATAGCTGTACGATACCGCAACTTTATCCCATCGGCCAATACCAACTTTATAGGCTTGAGACAGGTCTATGATTCCGTTTTTAAGTGATAAATCGGGATGGGGGTAATCCATGACACTAGCGTCCTTTAAGGCACTAGCGGCAAAATTATGGGCAAAACCCAAGGTGTGTCCTACCTCATGTGCCGAGAGTTGCCGCAAGCGGGCCATGGCGAACTCTGTCAAATGTTCTAGATGATCTGCTCCTTCGGCATATGGACGCTCAGTGAGGCCTTGTGCCAACATAAAATCTTGACGTACGCGCAAGCTGCCTAAACTGACATGACCCTTTATGATCTCACCCGTCCTGGGATCAGTAATGGATGAGCCATAACTCCATCCCCTTGTCGCCCTATGGACCCATTGTATGACATTGTATCGCACATCTAATGGATCTGCCTCTGCAGGAAGCATTTTAACCTGGAACGCATCTATAAAGCCCAAATCGATAAAAGCCTGATCCCACCACGCTGCACCCTCTAACAAAGCTGATCTGACGGGTTCGGGAGTGGCGGGGTCTAAATAGTAAATAATGGGTTCTTTGGCCTTGCTTTTGGGCAATTCCGGATGAACCTTCTCTAGTCTGTGCCTGGTGATGACTTGCTGCTTTAAGGGCTGATCTATAGATGTTCCATAGTCGTAATAGGTCATGGGGAATGCGCCACATCTGGGGTCAAAAAATCTCGGTTCATAACCCTCCTCTGGCAAGGCGACAAAACTATGATGTTGAATGGTAGAGAGCTGTGCGCGATCATTGACGGATTTCAATGCGCTTCCTGTCGGAATGCCTGAAAAAGTGAGCAATGCTTCGAACTCAACATTTTTCGGGAACGCCTTAGTTCTTTCCATCCAAAGCGCACTTTTAGAAAGGTCTAATTTATAGGTCCCTTGATTTTTGCGCTTTAAAACTTCCGTGACGCCATGGGTATCTTGCAGCAAAAAGTCAGACACGTCTATCAGATGTACCCCATTAGTAGAATTGATGATGGGGAATCCAAAAAGAACATGGGTCCCAAAGGCTTCTTGAACAGATATGCCCTCAAGTGGGTTTTCTGTTTGCGCCCGATAGGTCGTGTTTGGTGCGACCAAAAGTAATTTGGGCCCTGATTTTACAAACATTACGACTTGTCCCCCACCAAGTTGACCACGATCCAATCCAATGTCGTTTGAGCCCAACCCTGTTCTTAGCGCACTAACATAAAGGAATTGCTGTCCTAATTGCCCCTGGGTCACCTCCAGAAATATTTTTCCTTCTGCCTCCTGATAATGAAAATTAAAAAATCCATTGAAAGTGGTGCCGTCACTTTGGGCAGTTAAATCCTGAGCATATGCCCCCACCAAACCGGTTGAAATAAAAATAAGAATTGCAAAGGCTGCCTGTTTCATAGTGTGGGAGATTTTGAAAAGATTAAAGCTATTAAAATTTGATTAAAGTTTTCTACTTGACTCCCGAAAAGCTATTTTTGTTTTCAAAATAGAACAGAATGACTACAACAGATCATATTAAAGATCTCAGACATCGCCTGGATGCGTTAAGGAGGTTTCTTTGACGTTGATGCCAAAAAAATAACCATCGCCAACGACGAGGAAAAAACTTTTGATCCGAATTTTTGGAATAATGCGCAGAAAGCTGAATTGTTCATGAAAGAGCTTCGGGTACTCAAAAAATGGGTGTCCGATTATGAGTTAGCTGTTGGTCTGACAGAGGACCTTGAGGTATATTTCGATTTTTTCAAAGAAGGAGAGGAATCACAAGAGCAAGTAGATGATGCTTTTGCACAAGCCAAAATAGCCATCGAAGATCTCGAATTTCGCAATATGCTCAGTAGTGAAGGCGATGATCTTAGTGCGGTTTTGCAAATTACGGCTGGTGCAGGAGGCACAGAGAGTTGCGATTGGGCCAGTATGTTGATGCGCATGTACCTTATGTGGGCTCAAAAACAGGGTTTTAAAGTCAAAGAACTTAATTTTCAAGCCGGTGATGTCGCTGGCGTCAAAACCGTCACACTGGAGATCGACGGTGCCTTTGCGTTTGGTTGGCTAAAAGGAGAAAATGGTGTCCACCGACTTGTGCGCATATCTCCATTTGACAGCAATGCAAAGCGCCACACGAGCTTTGCCAGTGTTTATGTTTATCCACTAGCCGACGACAGCATCGAAATTGACATCAATCCTGCAGATATTTCATGGGATTTTGCACGCAGTAGTGGCGCAGGTGGGCAAAATGTCAATAAGGTAGAAACTAAGGCCATTTTGACACACCACCCCAGTGGCATCGTGATCCATAACAGCGAAACACGATCGCAACTTGAGAATCGAGAAAAGGCCATGCAAATGCTCCGGTCTCAGCTCTACGAAATAGAATTGCGCAAACAACAAGCCCAGCGCGATGAGATTGAAGCAGGAAAAATGGCCATCGAATGGGGCAGTCAAATTCGCAACTATGTATTGCATCCCTACAAGCTGATCAAAGATGTCAGAACACAATTCGAAACAGGGAATACAGATGCCGTATTAGATGGAGATTTGAACGGATTTTTGAAAGCGTTTTTGATGATGTCTGGACAAGACCAGACCAGTCAAGAACTTTAAATAAAACACTTATCTTTGAACCAAAGAATGACAATGATGAAGACAATGAGCAAAATAGGGCTGATGATATTAGCCATTTTGGCGGTCAGTTGTGGCAGCGACGACAACAATAATCCCTCAGGCAATGACCCCAATGATCCCAATGATCCAAATCCAAACACATTGCCCAAGTTTGTTCAATATGAAATTGGACCTCAAGGAACCAATGTGCAATACGAATACAATGATCAAGACCTCCTAGAAGTTTGGACTGAAACTTATCCAGATTTTGGTTTTGAAATCACCACTCTATACAATGACGATTTAAATCCGATCGTATTGGATTATGTCGATAGTGAGCAAGTCACAGATTCAAAGGGTTTTTTCTATGATTTTCAAGGTCGTGTTTTTCGCTATATCGATGATTATACTGATGTTTCATTAACTTACAGTAATGATTCCATCTATTTCACAGGAATGATCGACAGCATTATGGATCTTTCGGGAGCGATGATCGTCGATCCTCAAGGAAAAGTCAAAGAATTTATTGATCAAGATCAATACTTGACCTTCGGCTATGACGCTTCAGGGAATATGACAGCACTCAATCGGTACGACCCACAAGACCAGCTCATCGAAGGTTACGCTTTCAATTATGACTCAAAAACCAACCCTTTCTACGGTCAATTTACACCGCTTTATCTGACCCGTTGTATCGATTTATTCTGGGGTTTTGAAACGGTCAATTTTACTGGACTAAGTGGCTATGTTTTTCCTTACAACCCGAACAACATTACCGCTGTATTAAAAGATGGGGCCAACATCCGATCTTACTTGATCGCTTATGATAATGATGATTACCCTGCTGTGGTCAGTGAAATCGCATCAGGCAATTCGTATCAATACGATATTACTTATTTTCCATAATTACTTTTGGATACCGGCATCAATACCATTGTTTTTGATTTAGGAGGCGTCTTGATTGACTGGCAACCAAGCTATGTATACCTCAAGGAGTTTAGAGGCAACCAAAAACTAATGGATCACTTTTTGAACCATATTTGCTCATGGGAATGGAATCTTAACCAAGACGCAGGTCATCCTTTAGCATTGGCTACTCAGGAGCGCATTGCCCTTTTTCCTCAGCACAAAGAACTCATTGAAATGTATTACGGCCGATGGGAAGAAATGTTGGGATTTGCACATTTGGACACCCTAGCCCTATTGACCTATTTTAAAACCCAAACAGATTTCAGATTATTGGCATTGACCAATTGGAGCCATGAGACCTTTCCGATTGCTCAAGAAAAATTTCCATGGCTCTCATGGTTTGAAGGCATTTTGGTCAGTGGCGCAGAAGGCATCAGAAAACCTGACCCAAAAATTTATGAACTCCTTACAGAACGATACACCTTAGACCCGAGCAAGTGCGTGTTTATTGATGATAATCAAGCCAATGTTACCGCAGCAAATCAACTTGGCTTTCAGGGCATTCATTTTAAAGATGCAGTCGCTCTTCATGCTCAGCTAGAGGCTCTAGGGGTTCATGTTGAGAAAGAATTTACCCCTTAACCTTATGATCACCATTTACCATAACCCTAGATGCCGCAAATCACGAGAAGCTTTGGCGTACATTATGGATCATGGCTGGACACACAAAATTGTGGCATATTTGAGCCATCCACTCCGCATAGAAGAAATCGTTTATTTGACTGAACTCCTTGACTTAAAAGCGATTGATCTCGTCAGAACTCAAGAAGCCCTGTGGAGAGATCATTACAAAAATGAATCCTTAACTGAGGATCAGATCATTGAGCTTTTGAGCGCACATCCCAAGTTGTTGCAACGACCAATCGTGGTCATCGGCAAGCGCGCTGTCATTGCCAGGCCAGCAGAATTGATAGAGTCGATTCGTTGATTATTTAACACAATTTTACGGATTATTGAAAGAGTTGTTTTTACTTTCGTGTGCTCAATATGACCTATGAATAAATTCAAGTTAACGCTCCTGCTCAGCACTCTATTTTGTTGGTCTCAACTTGTGGCCCAAAAATCCGAAGAAGTGACTTTCAACGTCTCGGGTATTGTAATCGATCAAGAATCTGACGACCCATTGGAATATGCTTCAGTTTCTTTTTTTGATGCATCTGGAAACTTGAAATATGGAGGAATCACAGGTCAATCGGGGCGTTTTGAAATCCCGGTAATCCGAGGCACATATCGGATTCAATTTGATTACATTTCCTATCAAACACTATCGAAAACACTTTCGGTTAACGGTGATACAGATATGGGAGCCCTGTCAATATCGATTGATTCAGAGCAACTCAATGAGGTAGTGATCCGTGCAGAAACAACTGAAGTACAGATCAGATTAGACAAGAAAATTTACAATATAGGAAAAGACCTCACCACAAGTGGTGCGACGGTGAGTGATGCCCTGAACAACGTCCCATCAGTAACGGTAGATGTCGATGGAAGTATCGCGCTGAGAGGAAATGAAAATGTCAGAATATTGATCAATGGCAAGCCTTCTGCAATAGCTGGATTCGGCCAGACCGATGCTTTGCGTCAATTGCCTGCTGAAATTATTGAAAGAGTCGAAGTAATCACCTCCCCATCTGCCCGCTATGATGCGGAAGGCACTGCAGGCATCCTCAACATCATACTGAAAAAAGAAAAGACTTTAGGCGTCAATGGATCTTTACAAGCTAATGTCAATAGCCCTAATGGTTATGGAATAACCAGTAACATTAATTTAAGAACTGATCGGTTTAACCTCTTTAACACTACGGGGTATCGAAGTCGTGAAAACCCTGGTAATGCAGAATTCAATAACCAATATTATTCAGATTTGATCACCAATCCGTTCCTTCAAGAACGCAGAACTTTTGACCGTGTCCGAGGTGGTATCAATTCCAATCTGGGATTTGAGTATTACCTGAGCAAACAACAAAGCATAACCGCCACGGCATTCATCAGAACAGGCGATAACACGGAAAGCACCAGCAATATCGCCCAAGAGTTTGATCAAGCTATGGCTTTGGCTCAAACCATCGAACGCGATGAAGCGCAGACAGAAGAGGATTATAACTTGCAATTTGCTCTGAATTACAGCAACGATTTAGACAAGAACGGCCATAAACTCACCGCTGATGCTCAGTGGGAAATTGACCAAGAAACCGAGTCTTCTATCATTACAGAGGCCATGTCTTTTCCTGAGTTAATGGCGTTGCCGAATGAAAGAATTATACAAAAGGAAGACAGTCGTAGGATCTTACTTCAAGCAGATTATGTTTTGCCTTTTGGCGAAAATCAGCAGTTTGAAGCAGGCTTTAGATGGGCAGACAATGCCCAGACCACGGACTATCTTCTTGAAGAGCAAATTGAGTTTGGTGGGCCTTACCAACAAAATCAAGATTTGTCGAATATTTTTGATTTCAATCAAAGTATCGGTGCCTTGTATGCGCAATATGGGTCAAAGTTTGGCGATTTTTCTTTTTTGACGGGTCTGCGCTTAGAACATACTGGTCTCAAAGGCAGTGTAGAAGGTATTGTGGGGGCCGACCCAAACGCATTGCTTGCCGATCTTGATTTTGACAAGAATTTTCTGGGTCTCTTCCCGACGGTGAATATGGTTTATGAACTCTCGGAGCAATCTAATCTTACTTTAGGGTACAACCGAAGGATCAACCGCCCGCGCAGTTGGTACATCAACCCCTTCCCTTCAAGATCCAGCGAAACCAATGTTTTTCAAGGCAACCCCGACCTGAACCCAGCCTATGCTAGTGCTTTCGATTTAGGTTACTTGATGCGCTGGAAAAAACTCACCTTAACTTCGTCAATTTATTGGCAAAATGAAACAGATTCATTCGAAAGGATTCAAGAGGACACCGGGGAACTGACCCCCAATGGCATTCCAATAATCAGAACCATCCCTATCAATTTATCCACCAATCAACGAATTGGTTTTGAAGCTGGTGTACTATTCAACCCTAACAAATGGCTTCGGCTGAATTCAAGTTTTAACTTTTTTAAATTCAACACCACAGGATTTTACAACGACATAGATTTTGCAGCGGAAAACACCAGCTGGTTCACCAGATCAAGTGCCAAAATCACCCTGCCCGCGAAAATCAATTGGCAAACTAATCTGTTTTATCGCGGGGCTTATCAATCGGCACAAACCTCCTCTAAGGGTATATTGTCTATAGATGTGGCGGTAAGTAAAGATTTATTTGAGGACAAGGGCACGTTATCATTTAATGTCAGTGATCTGTTGAACAGCAGAAAACGCCAATCTTTTACAGTCACTGAGGACTTTGAGAGTGACAGTGTGTTTCAATGGCGTCAAAGAATTTGGACACTTTCCTTTATTTACAGATTTAATCAGAAAAAAAATGACCGTAATGGCCGAAGAGGAGGCGATAGTCAAGACTATGGAGATGAGGGCTATGGCGCCTAGAAACCCTTCATCAAAGTCTTTTCGCACAAAATAGCGCACATCACCTAACCCCTTGCAGACATTTAGACCCAAAAAAAAAAGACCAGCTCTGCTGGTCTTTTTTTGGTCTATCATGGAATAAATTGATTACTCTGATTTATTCGAAGCCTTTGATTTCAGCTTAAAGTGCTCGATTGCTGCGCCACCGATCCAGTAGGGTATGAACGATACCAAAAAGATCATCAACCAAAAACCAATGGTCAAAATAGTCAAAAACGCTAAGAATCCTAAATACTGATTAAAATCGAACATATCTCTTTTTTGTTTGTTGCCACAAATATAAAATGAAATTTTTAAAAAATGTCTTCTAATGTCTTTAGATTTTTCAACATTAATTCGCCTCTTATGGAGATAAGCCCAGTAATTGATTTACGGCATAGAAATAGGCAAAAAAGACCATAACTCTTATGCATTTCCGGGATAAGCCGTAAATTTGTCCTCTAAATTCAATTGACTATGAGCTATCGCATCGAAAAAGACACAATGGGCGAGGTAAAAGTTCCAGCCGACAAGCTTTGGGGCGCACAAACCGAGCGTTCAAGGAATAATTTTAAAATAGGCCGCTCTGGCTCTATGCCTCTTGAAATCATCTATGGCTTTGCCTATTTAAAAAAAGCAGCAGCATACGCCAATTGTGATCTAGGTGTCCTTTCGGAGGGCAAAAGAGATTTGATTGCTCAAGTTTGTGATGAAATTATTGCCGGGGCACATGATGATCAATTTCCTTTGGTCATTTGGCAAACTGGTAGTGGGACACAAAGCAATATGAATGTCAATGAAGTGATTGCCAACAGAGCGCATCAATTGGCGGGCCACATCATTGGTGAAGGGGAAAAAACACTTCTACCCAATGATGATGTCAACAAATCACAATCGTCCAATGATACCTTCCCTACAGCAATGCATATTTCGGGGCTCAAAAAGATCATGGAAGTCACCTTGCCTGGTTTGACACAGTTGCAGCAAACCTTAAATCAGCATGCAAAAGATTTTGATGCCGTCGTAAAAATTGGCCGCACCCACCTCATGGATGCGACCCCCTTAACTTTAGGTCAAGAATTCAGCGGTTATGCCTCACAAATTGCTCATGGCATTAAGGCGCTCAACAATACACTCCCCCATCTTACCGAATTAGCTTTAGGCGGAACAGCCGTGGGAACAGGGATCAACACTCCCAAAGGTTACGATCTTAAAGTCGCCTCTTATATTGCAGAGTTTACTCATTTGCCTTTTATCACTGCACACAATAAGTTTGAAGCACTTGCCGCACATGATGCCATCGTTGAAACCCATGGCGCCTTAAAGCAATTGGCTGTTTCACTGAATAAAATCGCCAACGACATTCGTCTATTGGCCAGTGGACCTCGCAGTGGAATTGGTGAGATCAATATACCGGCGAACGAACCCGGGTCATCAATCATGCCTGGAAAGGTAAACCCAACACAATGTGAAGCACTGACCATGGTATGCGCGCAAGTCATTGGCAACGATATGGCAATAGCCGTTGGGGGGCTTCAAGGCCACTTCGAACTCAATGTTTTCAAACCGCTTATGGCAGCCAATTTATTATCCTCTGCCACCCTACTCGGTGACGCTTGTGTGAGTTTTGATGAGCATTGCGCCCAAGGCATCACACCAAATCATGAAGTGATTGAAAAACAACTGAACAACTCCTTGATGCTTGTCACTGCCCTGAACACCAAAATCGGCTATTACAAGGCAGCCGAAATTGCGAATACCGCCCACGCCAATGGCACCACGCTCAAAGAAGCAGCGGTACAACTTGAACACCTTACTGCAGAAGAATTTGATCTTTGGGTCCGTCCAGAAGAAATGGTCGGCAAATAAAATAGCCACTTCATTTTTGAAAAGCAGCCTTCGGGCTGCTTTGTTCATTAAATGCACTTTTATCGGATAAAATGCATATTTTATAGATAAAGTACATTTTTTGTGTATATTGGACTACCCAAATTTGAAAATCAACCTACTATGAAAACCCAATTTCTAGTATTATTATGTGGTGTTTTATCACCGATTCTCATGGCGCATACTTTTGCCAAAGCGCCTGTAGAACATTCCGTTGTAATCGCCTCAAGCCCCGCCAGTATTGTCTTGGACGAAGCTAAACCAATTTCATTTTTTAGAAATGATGTTGTAAAAGTTCAGGTCCATAACCCTTTACCGACACAGAGCCCAAATCAGCTTATCAATTCGGTAGAGGATCCGACAAAAAAATCGAGTACATCAGAATTTTCGTACAAAAATATGGTGTTGCCTGCCACACATGCAGACCTAAACTCAAGAGGTCCACAAAAAGAAAATTTTGATCAAGGTCATCTTTTTGCTCAAGGAGCGTTTTATGGTTTCATCATCATGTTGGCCTTGGTCAACTTCTTTTGCTTTGTGTTATTCAAAGACAAGACTTTTGCTTTTTTTGCCGGCGCAATCACCACATTGATTGCCTTTTTATTTGTGGGAGATGGTATTGGTCATTTATTTTTTGTCGAGAATTTATACAACGAGTTGTTTCAAACAACTTTGATGTTCGTGATGATCAGTGCCCAATTGTTATTCGCTCATCACTATTTATTGGCTAAAGAAAAAGCACCAAAAATAAAAGGCTTTGCGTGGATTGTCATGACCACAAGTGCACTGGCCATAATATTTTTAGCACTGTCCCAAAATACGGTGTTCGGACAAATCGCTAAAGCAACGATGCTGTTGGCTTTGGCACGTTACCTCTATCTGGCCATTGCCCAATTTAGCGCAAAGAGTTATGTCAAACTTTACGTGATTGCATCGGCCCTTCCCTTTTTGGTCTTTGTCGATCAATTCATTTTGGAACTGCTGGGCGATAGCCTGATTGGCCCTGGCACCGGTCTTTTAAAATTCATCACGATCATGCAAGGTCTTTTGCTGACTTACGGCATCATTAACCGCATGCAAAGTCTTAAAACTGATCGTGAATTAAGACAACTAGAAATGAGAATTTTTGTAGAACGTCAAGATGCATTGAGTGCGCGGATCAAAACAGAAAAACTAGTGGAGGACATGTATCTCGAAAACCTCATCATGCAATATGATTTAGACGCTATTGAGATCAAACTGCTTCAGTATATATCGGAAGGCAAAACCAATGGTTCCATTGCCCGAAAACTCAAGACCTCTATCGAAGACATTGAAGACCGTACCAAAGACTTGTATCAAAAATTGGACATCGGAGAGCAAGTACAAAAAGATATAGATTGGTCTGCTGAACAACCCGACTACCTGTACAACTAGGTCACTTTGATCAACTCAATAAACTGATTGTTATTGAGTTACTTTTCATCCTTAGAGATTAGCCTTAGGCCAATCTCTTTGTGTTTGAAGTCGCCTTATATCTGTAAAAAGAGACCCCGCTAAGGAGCACAAAAAAGCCCACTAAGTAGTATATAAAACTTGGCGTGACGGGGACGTCTCCACTGGCATAAGAATGCAGACCGGTCAGGTAAAAATTAACGCCAAAATAAGTCATCATGATGCTTGAATAGGCAAAAATAGACAATACGTTAAAAGTCCATTTACCCCTGAGGCCTGGGACCAATCGACTGTGAATGACAAAGGCATAAATCATGATACTGATCAAGGCCCACGTTTCCTTGGGGTCCCAACCCCAATATCTTCCCCAGCTTTCGTTGGCCCATTGACCGCCTAAGAAATTACCGATGGTCAACATGACCAGCCCAACGGTCAATGCCATTTCATTGATGATGGTCAATTCGCTAATATTCAGAGCCATTCGTTTTTCATTACGCTTGTTGGTCAATATCATCAAGAGCAAAACAACGGCACCCAAAATCATGCCCAAGGTAAAAGGACCATAGCTGGCAACAATTACAGCAACGTGTATCATCAGCCAATAACTATCGAGTACGGGTTGTAGGTTGGCAATTTCTGGGTCAATCCAACTCAGATGGGCTACCCAGAGCAGAATCGATGTTACAAAAGCAGTGGCAGCTATGGTCAAATCACTTTTGCGTCCAAAAGCCAAGCCAAAGAACATGGTTGCCCAACTCACATAAATCACGCTTTCGTAGGCATTACTCCACGGGGCATGACCACTGATGTACCAGCGCAAAACTAGCGCCGCTGTCATCACTAAGAACAACGTCCACATGAGCCATTTAAATGCATTAATGACCCATTGTAACCACCGGGACTGGCGCATGATTTGTGCGATGATCAGTACCAACATGACCACACCAAATAAGGCGAAATAACGGTAAAGTCGATTGAACGGGTCCCATTGATTATATCGGATTTCCCAATCGATCTTAGCGTCGGACGGATAGACTGCGCCCCCATAAGTTTTTTGAAACTGTTCTAATGCCATAAAAGCCTGATCTGCCACTTCATAATTCTGAGTGGCTCTGCCTTGACGTAATCCTTCAAAGTAGATTGGAATGATTGATTTTGCAAACAAGGAATCTTGTGATTTTAAGCCCGCACGATCAATATCCATATAAGAAATCCAAGTATTATTCAAATCACCGGGAACTGGAAATATTTTTAAAATCGTCCCGCCAAGAGCTTGATTCAGCAAGTACGACTTTTCATATAATTTAATGAAATCCTTCTCGAATTGGTTCGGATGACTTTTGGCAGAGGCTTCTGCAACATAAGCATCAATTTTGCTTTGACCTTGGGCGTCAAACAAATCGATTAGTGCAATACTTTTGGCCTCAGGGGCAACACCAATAATTTTTTTTATGCTGTCATTACGCCAATCAAGTTTCAAAATAGGGATGCCATACCAATAAGTGGGAAACTCTGTCATCGACAAGAAGACCTGATCAGGGGACATTCCTTGGAATTGGTCACGACCACTTAGCTTGCGCAATAACTCACTAGCAAATGTATTTACGGGCTTCATGCGGCCATTGTCTTGAATCACTAGTGTGCCAAACTGTTTGGCGAGTCCTTCAGGAACACGATTGGCCAGAATGATTGAATCCGCTTGTGTTTTTTGTGCACTGTGTCCATTATCTTGAGCCATCAGCTGCCCTAATGGCAAAAACAATAACAACCAAATCAAAAGTTTTTTCTTGACCTTAATTTTATCCAAAAACCGTTCTAAATCGGCAAATCGGGTTTTTCGATCAAACAAGATGGCCATCAGTCCAATATACAAGAGGAAATAACCGAGGTAGGTGGTATATGTCCCCCACCAATCATGATTCACAGAGAGCACTGTTCCCGCCTCGTCAGGATCAAAGGAAGCTTGGAAAAATCGAAATCCTTCGTGATCCAACACATGATTCATATAGATGTCGTAATCAAAAAATGATGCTTCAGAGACATTGACAGTGACCTTACTCTTAAATGCTGAATATGCCTTCTCCGTTCCGGGATACTTATCGGCAATAAAGTCATTTAACGTAATACTAAAGGGCAATTTATAGGCCTTTGACCCATAACTCAAACCTACCTTAAGACCAGCTATATCAACAATTTTAGGATCGGGACTTAAGCCTCTCGCGCCCAATAAAGCGATCTCTTCAGTGTCGTTGCCCGATTGGATTGCTAAAGTCAATGCATCCATACCTGTGGCTTCAGATTTTGGTGCTTTAACTACCCCTATCTGACCTTTGGTCGCAACTTCTGGAATGACAAAAGACACTCCGGCCATCTGATAAAGCGAGCGCAACTGCAAGGGCTGTATTGTGTCCGATAAAACCCCTCCACTCTGTTGATCGGCCATGCGCAAGTATTCTCCTGCAAAAGGACTCTCGATGGTATAAGACGCTGCTCCATCCCAATTGATATTGACCGCTCCTGGTGTTGGCAAATTGAAAGCGTAAAGGATATTGTGGATGTTGGTCACAGTACCTTCTTTGAGGTAATGCTCATGACGTGTGCCATCACTAGACTCCACTAATTTGAGGTAGAAGTCGCCTTCTTGTTCGGGTATGAGTCCCTCTTTTGCATTTTCAATAAAGCTGACCACTTCAATCAAGACGGGCTGACCATTATAGTCTGTTTCTATCACAAAATTATTATTGAGCTTTTCGGACAATCTCAACCTCTTTGGTGAGAGGGTCCTGCGCTGAGCAACACCGTTTATTTTATAATCTCCATCAATAAAAGTTGTGAGGTAGGTGTCATCCGATAGAACAATATTTTCTGTGGCGCCTTCACGAATATGCATCACGCCTTCATAACCTATATACCGCGTAATGAATGCCCCTACGAGAATCAAAATAAAAGAAAGATGCAAAGTCAGTGTCGCCCATTTTTCTTTCTTGTAAAGGCGAAATCGAACAATATTTCCTAAGAAATTAATGACAAAGAAAATCATTATGGCCTCGAACCACCAAGCGTTGAAAATAAGGGCTCTGGCATAAGGAGATGGTGGTCTTGGATAACCTTGATCAAGAAACGTCCCGATAGCCATCGCGGCAGCAAAAACAAGAAATAAAATGGCTGTGAGCCGAGTCGAAAATAAGAATGAAGCTATTTTCTTCTGCATCGTGCAAATTTTTAGGCAAAAATACGGAATCTTAAACGACTAAAATAGAAATCGTATTAGAGATCGTGATCTTGTTGCACACATTACCAAGGAGATTATGTATTTTTATCCAATGAAGTCAATTGCATTGATCGGGTATGGTAATTTGGGGCAGCATTTACATACTGCGGTCAAACCAATGGACGCTTATGCGATCACTCAAATCTGCAGTCCGACACAACAAACCGGGCTTCGAGATGGTATTTTTTATGCCACTTCGGCAGAACTGCTAAAGCCGGCAGACCTCTATATAATTGCTGTGAAGGACGACGCCATTCAAGATGTTTCACAACAGTTGCCTCAAGATGCTTTTGTCATACACACCTCAGGAGCACAGCCACTTTCTGTACTTTCCAGACAACCTAAAGCTGGAGTTCTGTATCCCTTACAAAGTTTTTCAAAAGATGCACCCATAAATTTTCATGAGGTACCGTTGTTTATCGAAGCCAAAAATGAACAGGAATTAGTCGTGGTAAACGATTTGGCGGCTCACTTATCTAAACGTGTTTCAGTCTTAAATTCTGAAGGACGTTTCCAACTGCATCTGACCGGGGTGATTGTCAATAATTTTGTGAATCATTTATATTGCCAAGCATCAGCCTTACTCAAGGACCAGCAACTGCCTTTTGATCTCTTGCATCCCTTGATTACTGAAACGGCGCGAAAAGCGCTCAATATGGACCCCCACGAGGCGCAAACAGGTCCGGCAAAAAGAAAAGATCTCAAGACCATACAGGCACATTTGGCAGTATTGACTGACGAAAACCAACGAGAAATTTATAAATTGCTTTCGCGCTCGATCAGCGCATATGACAAAAAAACTATTGATTTTGGAGAAGAGTTATAAAACAATATTACACCAAGTAAAAGCCTTTATTTTTGACGTAGACGGAGTCCTTACCGACGGAACTGTTGTTGTTGACACCAATGGAGAACTGCTGCGCAATATGAATATAAAGGATGGATTTGCCCTTAAAACAGCCATTGATAAAGGCTATTTGATTTGCATCATAAGTGGCGGCATCAACCCAGGTGTAAAAGTACGTTTAGAGGCATTGGGTGTTACTGATGTCCATCTTGGCGCACACTTTAAAGAAGAAATTTTGACTCAGTTTATAGAAAAACACAACCTCTCCGCTGATCAAGCTTGCTATATGGGTGATGACCTTCCTGATTACGGTGTCATGAAACGTGTTGGATTGGCCTGTTGCCCTCAAGATGCCGTTGCAGAAATCAAATCGATTGCGCATTATGTTTCTCACAAATCAGGCGGACAAGGCTGTGTACGAGATATTATTGAGCAAGTTTTAAAAGTTCAGGGCAATTGGTTCAGTGGCCGTCCAGTCAGTGGTCGAGAAGGCTAATAGCGCTCCGTTGCCCGCCATATTTCACATGAAGTCAGTTGCTCATCATTATTTGGTTGTCCTGCGGCCCGCAAACCTGGTCATGATCCTGATTGGCCAATCACTCACGCTTTACACCGTAAATCCCATAGGGCCGCTCAGCGCTAAGATCGTGGCCTATGGCCCCATTATTTTAGGCACATTATTGGTCGCAGGAGCAGGCTACCTGATCAACGACCATTTTGACCGCATCAGTGATCAAATTAATGCCAAGGGCGCGCTGGTGATTGATCAATTTTCTGAGACCTCTGAAGTCTATAGATACTATTTAGTCCTGAATGCGCTGGCCATATTATGCGGCTTTTTTTCTGCGCAATCATTGAACACTCTGCTGTTGGGATTTGTTTTGCCTTGTGTTGCGCTTATTTTGTTTGCCTATTCACGTGTGAAGTGGTTCAAGTTAGGGGTTGGTGCAGTTTTGATCTCTATATGCGTCTCTGCAACAATTTTGCTCATTCCTTGGATGGAATCGGTCCGCCGTGACACCAACCTGAACCAAGCACTGCCTCATCTGACTTGGTTAGGATATAACACCATCGCCTTTGCGGCCTTTTGGCTCAATCTGATGCGCGAACTCATAAAAGATCTGCAAGATATCAAAGGTGATCAAAACGACAATCGTCCTACCCTACCCATTATCATGGGCACGTCTCGTGCCAAAAACCTAGTGATTGGGCTCGGACTCGTGGCTAGTGTAATTTTGATTTATGGTTTTTTCTCTATTTATACTTTGTCTTACAGTCTGGGCATTTATATGATTACACTGCTCACTGCTTTACTCTATTTTTGCCACAGAACCCGAAATGCGCATCGCGCGCAAGACTTTAAGTCATTATCTTTACATCTCAAATACATAATGCTGCAGGGGACACTTGCTCTGCTTTGGCTCAACCATCTCTAAGACATGATCAGTGAACAACTCAATAAATACGACTTGATTTTGGCCTCTGGATCGCCCAGAAGACAGGAATTTTTTAAGCGCCTTGGCTGGCCATTCCGTATCGCAACAAAAGCCGTCGAAGAGATCTATGATGAACGTCTCAATGGTGCAGAAATCACTGATTTCTTGGCTAAGAAAAAAGCCGATGCTTTTGGTGGGCTCATGGCTGATCAAATTCTTGTAACCAGCGACACCATTGTTTGGTTCAACCAAAGGGCACTTGAAAAACCAGTAGATTTGGCCGACGCCAAACGCATGCTGCAAACTTTGAGTGGCCAAATGCATGAGGTCTTTACTTCAGTATGCATCACCACCAAAGACACTCAAAAAGTGGTCAATGACATGACCAAAGTATGGTTCAAAACACTTTCTGAAGATGAAATTGATTATTATGTTGCGCAGAAATCGGCCTTAGACAAGGCAGGAAGTTACGGCATTCAAGATTGGCTAGGCTATATCGGGGTAGAACGCATTGAGGGGTGCTTTTTCAATGTCATGGGACTCCCTACTCGACTGGTTTACCATGAGCTCAAGACCCTGATAACCAAACCAAATCATTATAAAACAAATCCTTAACACCTTGAATATGTTAGAAAAACCTTATATTCTGGAGATCATTTTGACACTGATAATCTTGTTAGTTGGTTTGATCACAAAAACCATCTTGACGCGCATTGCCCATCGATATTCTCATAAGAACAATAAAGTTTTGCAACGCACCTTAATTATCGACAAGCTGATCAAGTACAGTGTCATGAGTTTGGTGCTCTTGGCTTTGTTTTTGATTTGGGGAGTTAATTTTAAGGATGTAGGCGTAGTGGTCTCTTCTGTTTTCGCCGTTATTGGTATTGCCTTTTTTGCCCAATGGTCCATCTTGAGCAACATCACCAGCGGAGTGATCATGTTTTTCACTTTCCCCTATAAAATTGGTGATTTTATCATGATTCACGATAAGGAATACGATTACCAGGGTATTATTGAGGAAATCCGTACATTCCATATTGTTTTAAAAACCAAAGACAACCAGACCATCACCTATCCCAACAGCCTATTGTTGCAAAAGGGCGTGAGCATTATGCCTGTGCAGCAGGAAAAAAATAATGATGATTTGCTGTAGACCAAAAGTTATGATTAAAAGAAAATTTCTCAAACCAACCAAAGGATTGCTGCTGATAGTACTGACTTGGGCAATGGTTTTTTCGGCACAAGCTCAAGCACCACAAAAATGGTCTGCAGCACAGATCCATCATCAATTACAAAAATTGAACTTTTTAGGATCAGTTTTGTATGTCGGTGCTCATCCCGACGATGAAAATACACGACTGATATCCTACTGTTCAAATCACCTGAAAGCCAGAACAGCTTACTTATCATTGACCCGCGGAGATGGGGGCCAAAACCTCATCGGACCAGAACTCAAAACTTCGTTAGGCATGATCCGCACTCATGAGCTCCTGGCCGCTCGAGAGCAAGATGGAGGAACGCAATATTTTACGCGTGCTATTGATTTTGGGTATTCCAAACATCCAGATGAAGCACTCAGTGTATGGGGCGAAAAAGATATTTTGCATGATGTTGTCCAAGTCTTCAGGACATTCAAGCCAGACATCATCATCAACAGATTTAACCACCGAACACCAGGCAGCACGCATGGACATCATACGGCCTCTGCTCTACTGAGTATTATGGCTCTTGATGCCGCTGGTAATGCACAGCAATTTCCAGCCTCTGCGAAACACTTTGGCGCATGGCAACCCAAAAGATTGTTTTTTAATACCTCGTGGTGGTTTTATGGAAGTCGAGAGAAATTTGACGCCGCTGACAAATCCAACATCGTAGCATTAGAAACCGGAGTTTATTATCCTTGGGCCGGTTTATCCAATGGAGAAATTGCGGCATTGAGCCGCAGTATGCATAAATCACAAGGCTTTGGCGCTACCGGTACACGCGGGCAAGAAACAGAATATCTCGAACTCATCCAGGGACAGTTGCCCAAGCACAGCACGAACTTATTTGAGGGCATTGATACTTCATGGTCACGAATTGAAGGCGGACAAGCCATAGGTCGAATTTTGAACCCAATCGAGGAACAATTCAATTTTGAAAAGCCTTATGAACACATTCCAGAGATGATGCGTGCCCTAGAATTATTGGAAGCTGCACCAGAGTGTACATGGAAAAACATCAAATTACAAGAACTTAAAATGCTCATCACTCAATGCGCCGGTCTCTTTATTGAGGCAGCAGCAAGTATACCAAACACAACAGCCCAAGGTGCAATATCGGCCAATATTGAGGTCATCAACAGAAGTCCTTTGCCTTTTAAGCTGCACAGAATAACCTCTGATCAAATGACTTTCCCTGATTTCATGCAACCTATTGCATTAGATCAAAATAAAAAATGGTCCGAACAAAGTATGAAGGAGCCACTTTATGGGCCCCAGAACAGCGCACCGTACTGGCTTAAAACACCCGCCAAAAAGGGATTGTACATGGTCCAAGACAGCCTCGATATCGGGCGACCGGTGCGTCCTGCTGACCAAAATATTGATTTTTTATTTTCGTTGAATGGACAGCAGTTCAGTGTCAGTAAGCCCTTGATTTATAAATATAATGACCGGGTCAAAGGAGAAGTTTATGCCCCATTCGAGGTACGGCCCGAACTTACTCTTCATATGGAGGAATCGGTATTATTATTCACGGACAGAACGCCAAAGAGACTTTCTGTGACCGTGAAATCTTTCAAGGATAATGTTTCAGGAACTTTAATGGTACAACACCCTGATAAGTGGTCAATAACGCCAAATGATCAGACCTTTACTTTGGACAATTCCGGAGAGACAAAAACCTTATACTTTGAGGTAACACCACCAAAAAAGATGGCCACAGGAATCTTACGTCCATTAGCACAAGTCGGCGATCATTTTTATGAGCAGGACCTCGTAGAGATCAAATACGACCACATCCCTGCACTAAGTACTCTAGCCCCATCGAGCACTCAGGCCGTGCGGTTTGACCTCAAGCGATTTGATCAAAAAATTGGCTACCTCCAAGGTGCAGGTGATGCAGTACCTCAACACCTCTCTGAGATGGGTTATGAGGTCACTGTGTTCGATCAAGAGACCTTAACTGCTGAAAATCTTGACCAAGTCGACGCTTTAATTATGGGGATCAGGGCCTACAATACTCAAGGCGACCTCCCCTTCAAAAAAAGTATCATAGATGACTTTGTTGCCAAAGGAGGCATCTTAGTCATACAGTATCAAACGACTTCTGGATTGCTGACCAAAGACATTGGGCCTTTAGCTTTTACGATAGGTCGTGACCGAGTGACCCAGGAACATTCGGCAGTCCGCTTTCTAAAACCTGAACACCAACTTTTCAAACAACCTAATCGAATCACCAATCATGATTTCGAAGGATGGGTTCAAGAGCGCGGTTTATACTTTGCGTCAGACTGGGATCCTGCCTTTACACCGTTGTTAGGCATGCATGACGGAGATGAGACCGAAAAACAAGGTGCGCTCATCGTCGCACCATTTGGGCAAGGGCATGTCATTTATACAGGCTTAAGCTTTTTCAGACAACTTCCGGCTGGCGTGCCAGGGGCTTACAAATTATTGGCCAATATCATAGCATTAGGTCATGAATGAACCAAAACACGCTAGCGCTTCTGACGCTTCCACTGAAACAAGTCAAAACTATTTACAATATGTTTTGGTCATTCTATTGAACATCTTGTATCTCTGTATTTTTTACTGGATCAACCAACATTACAGCTAATATGGCGACCATCGATTGGATCATACTACTGGGTACACTGCTCTTTATTGTGCTTTATGGTACTTACAAGACACGTGCGCAAGCCTCCGTAACAGACTATGTTTCTGGTGGACACAAAGCCAATTGGTGGACTATTGGACTCAGTGTGATGGCCACTCAGGCCAGCGCCATTACCTTTCTATCGACTCCAGGGCAAGCCTTTCATGACGGTATGGGTTTTGTTCAATTTTACTTTGGCTTACCCATTGCGATGGTGATCATCAGCTTGGTTTTTTTGCCCCTTTACCAACGTCTCAATGTCCTTACAGCCTATGAATATTTAGAACAGCGCTTTGACGTCAAGACCAGGACTGTCACAGCTATTTTCTTTTTGATGCAACGCGGCCTTTCCGCAGGGATCACCATATTCGCCCCAGCTATTATTCTCTCGGCTGTTTTGGGATGGAACCTCATCGTGTTGAATATCATTATTGGTGTTTTGGTCATTATATACACTGTTAGCGGGGGTACAGAAGCAGTGAGCATCACTCAAAAACAACAAATGGCAGTGATTTTTGGTGGTATGTTTGTGGCATTTCTCATACTCCTGAATTACCTCCCCTTAGATGTTGGATTTGATCAAGCCCTTCAAATTGCTGGAATTCAAGGGAAAATGAATTTATTGGATTTTTCATTTGACTTCAATAACAGATATACTTTTTGGAGCGGCATCATTGGCGGCACCTTTTTGTCTTTGGCCTATTTTGGCACGGATCAAAGTCAAGTCCAGCGGTACTTAACAGGACGCACGATAAGGCAAAGTCAAATGGGGCTGATCATGAATGGCATGCTCAAAATTCCCATGCAATTCTTTATCCTTTTGATAGGCGTGCTGGTTTTCGTCTTTTATCAATTCAACGAAGCACCATTGAACTTTAACCCCTCTGTTGTTGAAGAGGTCATGAATTCGAGCTACAAGGAAGAATATTTAAGGCTTGTAGATCAAAAAAACAAGATTCAAGAACAAATACACGAGCGGCAATTGACTTTTGTGCAAATCGATGACCCCACAGAAAAAGTGGCACTCAGCCAGGAAATCGTGCAACTCAATGATGAAGAAAGAAAAATGCGCCAAGACGCCAAACGACTGATCAACAAGGCCAATCCATCAGCAGAGACAAACGACAAAGACTATGTCTTTATTCATTTCATATTGACCCAAATGCCCAGAGGACTCATCGGATTGCTTTTGGCCGTTATCCTGAGTGCCGCAATGTCCTCTACAGCGAGTGAATTAAATGCTCTTGGAACGACTACTGCCGTCGATCTTTATAAGCGACATACACCTAAAAAATCATCGGAGCACTACCTCAAAGCCACTAAGTATTTTACATTGGTTTGGGGGCTCATTGCGATTTTAGTCGCGTGTGGCGCGCCTCTATTTGATAATTTAATTCAATTGGTCAATATCGTTGGATCGATTTTTTATGGCAATATCTTAGGCGTGTTTTTGGCGGCCTTTTTCATCAAGTCATTAGCGAGTAAGCCCATATTTTATGGCGCCCTGATCAATCAAGTTTTTGTGGTGAGTTTGTTTTTGTTGGACTTATATCAAGTCATCTCACTGCCCTATCTATGGCTTAATGTGATCGGATGCCTCAGTTTGATCATTCTGGCCTTTATTCTGAAAATTATATTTAAATCACTTCCAAAATCTTAAAGCAGATACCGCCGCAAACAACTGATCTATAACCAAGTGATCTTTTATGAATTGAGAAATCCTATTCATAAATGCCATTTTGTGATTCTTTTTTTTCAGCAACAACTGCCTGATATTTGTTCCAACAAGACGCCAGTGCAGTACATCTCGTGAATAGTAATTGGGGAGTTATTTTTAGTATGTCAGGCATTGGTCATCTTGTGATCTTGTGCGCGGCTGGTCAAAAAAGTTGTGATACTAGGTTAAGTACCACCGTGCATGAACAAAATGGCAGCTTCGGCTGCCATTTTTATGCTCAATAACGCCCCATACAGTGTGCACCAATCAACCATCGCACAAATAAATTAGTCTTGTTTTAGTGGTCTTTTCATAGATTGCAGCACACGCGCCAAGTGTCAATATAAAGATGTTGTTATCTTTACAAAAAAAACGATGCGCAAACTGATTGATCTAGAAACGTGGGACCGTAAGGATCACTTTTTATTTTATGGCAAATTCAAGGAGCCCTATCATGGAGTTGTGGTAGATGTGGATGTGACCAGACTCTATGAACACTGCAAAACAGTAAATGAATCGTTTTTCATCGCCTATCTGCACGCCGCCATTAAAGCGGTGAATCAGACCGAGGCTCTGAGGTACCGCATCGTCGATGGCCAGGTCTATCTTTATGAAACCTCACATGTTACGGCGACTATTGCAAGAGATAAAGTCCCGTTTGGCTTTTCGTTTGTTCCTTTCCATCAAAATTTTGAAGTATTCAAAAAGGACGCAATGGTCGAATTTGAGCGGGTGAAAAATAGTCAAGGGCTAGATTTATCCGTGACCAGAGACAATATTGTGCATTTTTCGACGCTTCCATGGATCGCATTCAAATCCTTATCTCATGCCCGGGATTTAGAAACTCAAGATTGTAGTCCTAAAATCACTTTTGGTCAAACTTTTCGCCAGAATGATCGCTTAATGATGCCTGTTGCAGTGCACGCGCATCACGGTCTGGTATATGGAGAAGATCTCGCCGCGTTCCTGGGCGCATTCCAGCGTCTTTTAGACGCCGAGTAGCGGCAATAATTGGCGAATGTCTGTCAGGCTTTTGAATTGATCATGATCCGCAGGCAACTCGGCATGCTCGTGTGCCCAAGTGGTATGAAAAGGGATATGTACAGCATGCCCCCCGATTTCTAATACCGGAATAATGTCACTTTTAACACTATTGCCGACCATCAAAAAGGATTCAGGAGACAGATCTAAATGCGTTACTAATTTTTGATAATTATGCGGCAATTTCTGTGACATGATTTCTATGTGGTGGAAATGATCTTCTAAACCAGACCGGATTAATTTGCGCTCCTGATCTAGCAAATCACCCTTTGTGGCCATGACCAAGCGGTATTTACCCGATAAAGCTTGAAGCGTCTCTTGCACACCGGGCAGCAGAGGATTGTCGGTCGCAAGCATCCTCTGGCCAATTTCTATAATTTTACTAATGACCTCATTAGACACATTTTGCTCACTAATTCTGATTGCGGTTTCAATGAGAGACAAGGTAAAGGGTTTGATGCCGTAACCATAAAGGGACAAGTTGTGCATCTGGACCTCATACACCTCTTGCGCGCATTGCTCAGGGTTACCATAGGGCACCATTAATTGGCAAAACTCTTCAATGGCAGACTTAAAGATGGGTTCATTTTCCCACAGTGTGTCGTCAGCGTCAAAGGCAATTACTTTGATTTGTTCCAAAGACGTCAACGTATGAGTTTTTTATACTTGATGCGTTTAGGCGTCAAATCTCCGCCAAGTCGTTTGCGCTTATTCTCTTCATAATCGCTAAAGCCTCCTTCAAAAAAGTAGACCGAGCTGTCCCCTTCAAAGGCCAAAATATGGGTGCATATCCGGTCGAGAAACCAACGATCGTGACTGATCACAACAGCACAACCCGCAAAATTCTCCAAGCCTTCTTCTAGAGCTCTTAGAGTGTTGACATCTAAATCGTTTGTGGGCTCGTCTAACAACAGAACATTGCCCTCTTCCTTTAGAGTCATGGCCAAATGAAGTCGGTTTCTTTCACCACCTGAAAGCATGGATACTTTTTTGTTTTGTTCGCTACCCGAGAAATTAAATCGGCTCAAATAGGCTCTTGAATTGACCTGACGGCCACCCATCATGATCAATTCTTGGCCATCGCTAAAGTTTTCCCAAATGGACTTATTCATATCAATATTGCTATGGGCCTGATCGACATAAGCAATTTTGGCAGTCTCACCAACAACAAATTGACCGTGATCTGGTGTGAGTTCCGACATGATCATTTTGAATATCGTGGTTTTTCCGGCCCCGTTGGGACCAATGATGCCTACAATTCCTGCTTGTGGCAATTTAAACGCCAAATTATCATACAATAATTTATCACCAAACGCTTTTCCTACACCTTGTGCATCAATGACATGAGTACCCAATCGCGGACCATTAGGAATATAAATTTCAAGTTGTTCGTCAAGGTTTTTCTGATCCTGACTCATGAGTTTTTCGTAATTATTCAAACGGGCCTTTTGCTTAGACTGTCGCCCTTTTGGCGCCATACGCACCCATTCAAGCTCTCGTTCTAGGGTTTTTTGGCGCTTACTGGCCTGTTTTTGTTCTTGTGCCAAACGTTTTGATTTTTGTTCTAACCAAGAAGAATAATTCCCTTTCCATGGAATGCCTTCGCCACGATCTAACTCCAAAATCCAGCCTGCTACATTGTCCAAAAAGTAACGGTCGTGCGTTACGGCAATCACTGTCCCTTTATATTGAGCAAGATGCTGTTCCAACCAGTGGACGCTTTCTGCGTCCAAATGGTTAGTGGGCTCATCAAGTAAAAGAATATCTGGCTCCTGAAGCAATAAACGACAGAGTGCAACACGACGGCGCTCACCTCCGGACAATACGCTGATCGGTGTTTCTGGCTCTGGGGTGCGCAGGGCATCCATGGCAATGTCTAGCTTGGTGTCTAACTCCCATGCATTGGTGGCGTCTATTTGGTCCTGTAACTTGGCCTGCTTATCCATCAACGCTTGCATTTTATCCGCGTCTTCATAGACTTCTGGCAAGCCAAATTGGTCATTAATGGCGTTATACTGGTCCAAAATATCAACAACCTCTTGTACTCCTTCCTTCACAATGTCCATAACGGTCTTTGTCTGGTCGAGTTCTGGTTCTTGCTGCAGGTAACCCACTGTATAGCCAGGGGCAAATACAACATCTCCTTGATGGTTTTTATCCAAACCGGCAATGATCTTTAAAAGAGTAGATTTTCCTGAACCATTAAGACCAAGAATACCGATTTTGGCGCCATAGAAAAAACTTAAATATATATTTTTAAGCACCGGAGATTGGGCGTTCTGGAATGTTTTTGACACCCCAGACATTGAAAAAATTACTTTGTGATCGTCAGACATAAGAAGAAAGATTTATGATACTAAAACACGAACTATACACGACCTTTGAGCGCATTGAACACCCAAGCAATCGCAAAAAAACCAAATCCAACACAAGCAAAGCCCCAACCAGAAACTTCCGCATACTTAAAAGCCCCTAAGGCGATTAAGACACAACCAAAAAATATCATTATAAAAGTCGCCCAAGCCAAAACAGTATTTTTATTCATCATAATGCTGTTGTTAAAATTGAAAAAGTGGCCTCATTATGCATTAAATCGGCATTACCACTCTATAAAACCAAACACAAATATCGGTAATTAATCGTACAAATATGGCATATTTTAGGGGCATTTCGTATTTTTGAGCAAACCTGCCATACATGAATTTAGACTTCAACCGCAACGAAGATCATAATAAATTACTTGCTTCAGATCTCAGAAAACGCCTGGCCCAAGTCGCTTTGGGAGGTGGAAAAACAGCCATTGAAAAACAGCACAGTAAAGGAAAACTGACTGCGCGTGAACGCATCGACTACCTCCTAGACAAGCAGAGGGAGTCCATAGAGATAGGCGCTTTTGCTGGTGACGGTATGTATGCAGAACATGGAGGCTGTCCAAGCGCAGGGGTTATTGTAAAGTTGGGTTACATCAAAAAGCGTCTTTGTGTTGTCGTGGCAAACGATGCCACTGTAAAGGCCGGCGCCTGGTTCCCTATAACAGCTAAAAAGAATTTACGCGCTCAAGAAATAGCACTGGAAAATAAAATTCCGATCATCTATTTAGTAGATAGCGCGGGGGTTTACCTTCCTATGCAAGACGAAATATTTCCAGACAAAGAACATTTTGGCCGCATTTTCCGCAACAATGCTCAAATGAGCAGTGCGGGCATTCCACAAATTGCCGCGATCATGGGCAGTTGTGTCGCCGGTGGCGCCTACTTGCCCATCATGAGCGATGAGGCCATCATTGTCGAAAACACAGGCAGCATATTTCTGGCTGGAAGCTATTTGGTCAAAGCCGCTATTGGCGAAACTATAGACAATGAAACTCTTGGGGGTGCGACCACACATTCTGAAATAAGTGGGGTGACAGACTATAAAGCAAAGGACGACCAGCACGCCTTAGAGACCATAAAAAACTTGATCGACAAAATGGGGCAGCCAGATTCAGCGGGATTCAACCGCATCTCTGCAAAACTGCCGAAAGTCGAGTCTGAACATCTGTTTGGTAAGCTGCCAAGTTCACGTGCGGAACAATACAATATGTTGGAAATCATTCAAGCGCTTGTCGATGACTCAGAATTTGAGCAATACAAGGCAGGGTACGGAAAAACCATTTTGACGGGGTATGCACGCATCAATGGATGGGCTGTTGGGATTGTTGCCAATCAAAGAAAAGTGGTCAAAAACAAACTGGGTGAAATGCAGTTTGGCGGGGTGATTTACAGCGATAGCGCTGACAAGGCTACACGATTTATCGCCAACTGCAACCAAAAGAAAATTCCTCTAGTATTTTTACAAGACGTGACTGGTTTTATGGTTGGGAGCAAAAGCGAGCATGGGGGCATCATTAAGGATGGCGCCAAAATGGTGAATGCCGTGAGCAACTCAGTGGTGCCAAAATTCACGGTCATCATTGGTAATTCATACGGTGCTGGGAATTATGCCATGTGTGGCAAAGCTTATGACCCTAGATTTATTGTGGCTTGGCCAAGCGCAGAGCTCGCCGTCATGAGCGGTAATAGTGCGGCAAAAGTTTTGTTGCAAATTGAGACTGCTCGACTCAAAAAACAAGGCAAAACCATCACTGATCAGGAACAGCAAACACTCTTTGACCGCATTAAAGCGAAATACGATGATCAAGTCTCTCCTTATTACGCGGCTTCGAGGCTATGGACCGATGCAGTCATTAATCCTATCGAAACAAGAAAATGGATTTCAATGGGCATTGAAGCGGCCGATCATGCCCCCATCACCAAACGCTTCAATATGGGCGTTCTACAGGTCTAATCAACCAACAGGATCGCCTCTTGACGACCGCCCACGTATCTCAATCCTTCCGCATCAAAATAGCCTGCTTCTTCGAGCATGATCCTGATATCCTTGTTCCATTGTGGCAAAAAAATGGTATTGTTCAGCTCAATGGCGTAAGCCGTCCTGTACTTTAGTGCGTAGTCACCAGAACCAGGCACACCATCTTGGGCATCCCACATGCCGAGTGTGGTTCCAGCGCTATGGCCATAGGTCCCCAGCGGGTGGGTGTATATTGAGGGTCTCAACCCTTCCTTTCGACCCGAACTTAATGATGCAGCCAGAATTTCATTGCCGGTCTTCCCCAGGCTGAACTGACTTGTAAAGATATCTTGGACCCTGTTTCCTGATTCAAAAGCTTTTTGCAGAAATTCCGGAACACCTTGTTCAGCACTTCGTGGGACATAGGCATGTTGCTGACAATCCGTATTTAAGCCCATATAACTGATCCCGAAGTCACAATGGAGCAAATCACCTGGCATGATGACTTTTTCGCTGTAACCATTTGAAAAAGCCTCTATGTGACTCTTCAAGGATTCATCACTTCTTTGGATGTCTATAGTTGGGTGGAACCAGGTTTGTAATCCTAAGTCTGTAACCTTTTGCCGCAACCACCAGACCACATCCTCCGATGTTGTTTTGCCGGGTGTGATGACTTTTCTGGAAAATGCCTCTGCAATAATCTCGTGGGTAAGGGCAACCATTGACGCAAAGGTTTCCATTTCTGCAACTGTTCTAGTTTCGATCCAAGAAACCGCCAAAGGCTCTGCAGAAACAATGCGCTCTTGGTACTTTTGGGGCAAAACAGCCAATAAAGCCTCATGATCTGTTTTGACAATGCCATCTGCAATCCCAAAGTCGTTCGAATAATTCAAACCAATGACTTTTGGATCTCGTTCCTCAATAAGGGTCAAAAGCCTGGCCCACTGGTCGGGCTGCTTTTCCTTATCCCATGCTGACTTTATGGCTTTACCTATTCCATATCGCGCAACAGCCAGTGCTTCAAATTCACCGCTATTTTGGTCTCGATAAAAAAGGATGATCGTGCGTCTGCGGGCATTTAACCACGTCGCAGGCAAAAAAGTACGGAGGATCGGATCTTCATTGTATTCTCGAGAGATGAGCAGCCACATATCAATACCACTCTGTTTCATAAGATCAGGCAAAAGGTCATGAATACGCTCGTTAAGTTGGCTGTCATAACGCTCCGCCTGTTGTTTTTCGGTCATGATTTGACTCTGGATCGGGCCTGTGGATAAGCACATGGCACAGATGATGAGTAAAGCGTGTCGGGGGATGGTAAGTGTAAGAGTATGGATTTGCTTCATTTTCTTTGAGTTTTGAGTACCTCGTTGATTTGGGCACGTTTTACTTTACCCGTCTCAGTCAGCGGGAGCTGACGCAAAGTATAAAATTTTTTGGGTCGTTCTAATGGTGTTAAAGAGGCCAAGGCCGCTTCTACCTCAGCGGGTTGCCCATAAGAATCGGACTCTAAAATAAGGATCAATTGCTCCCCCAACGTGGGATGGGGCTCAGAGGCGACCACCAAAGGTCCCTTGAGGTGTTTCAAGAGCTTTTGCTCAATGACTTCAGGTTGGTGCTTGATTCCTCCTGAATTTATGATAAAATCTGCACGCCCTAAATAAGTAAAAGCAGTTGCAGATTCTAATCGCACGACGTCGTTGGTAATAATAGGGCCTATTGAAAGCCCAGGCGCATGAATGACCAAACAGTCGCGATCATCCTGTTCAAAATGGACCTCAGGCATGGCGTGATAAGTCTGTGACCGTTTCGATCCATTGATCCGTCGCGCAGCAACATGAGTAATGGTCTCGGTCATGCCATAAGTTGCATAAGCCTCGACCTGATAGTTTTGAAGGGTCAATTCCAATTCTTGCGAAAGGACACCGCCACCAATAATTATTTTTTTCACTCGCTTCAAAGCAGAAAGTGCAAAATGGACCTGATACGGCACCAGTGCGACAAAATCATAGCGATTATCATATTCTTTAAGCGCGTCGCGAGAGGGGGCAACAACATGCAAATCCCACCCCAAGATAAGGGCACGCACCAACATCATTTGGCCGGCAATATAGTGCACCGGCAAACACAACAAGGCCCTTGTCCCCGCCCCTGTCTGAAAATAGGCGCCAGTGGTCCGGGCACTAAAGATCATGCGCTCTTTGGCTAGCGTCATAACTTTTGGCTGTCCCGTTGATCCCGAAGTCTTGACCAAGACATCAGGTGTTTGATCAAACCACTTTATGAAAAATTGAGCCATCAAAATTTCATGTGCTTCGCCCTGATCGATTAAATCTTGGGCAAAATCAAGAAGTTCGCTGACCGTGCTAAAAGACAAACCATTGAGCTTAAAGTCTGAATGCCATAATGGATCAATGCGCTGATGCATAAATAAAGGTTCAAGTCAATGTTCGGATGGTGTTCGTAAAGGGCCTATTAATTTTGCTCGCCAATCGGACCAGTTATAGCGTCTTGCCATCAAAAATAAAAACAGTGGGTAAATCAAAAATACTGGTGCCACAGCGTCGACGCCCGCACTGGGATCTGAAATATCGCGAAGTATGGAATTCGTTTGAAATGCTGTCCAGTCTGCTGTGACCAGGAGCGCACCAACCAGATTGTTACCAGCATGAAAGCCCAAGGCGAGTTCCAAGCCCTCATCCATGAGTGTGATAACGCCCAAAAACAACCCTGTGCCGATGTAATAAATCATCAAGATCGGCCCCATCTTATCAACCTCAGGATTAAAAAAATGCATGCCCCCAAAAACAACTGAAGTCAAGAGCAGCGGTACCCAACGAGAACGAGTCATCACACCTAGACCTTGCATCAAATAACCCCGAAACAAATACTCTTCAAAACTGGTTTGTAATGGGATCATGAGACATGCCAAAATCACCAAGATCAAAAAAGGCCCCCACTGCAATTGAACCTCAAATGACTCGGGGTGCAAATAATAGTCGATTACCGTCAAAAGCACAGTGGTGATGGCAATTAAGGCAAAACCAAATCCAAACCTTTTCCAGTCAATATTTTTGCGCGTGGTGGTGATGGCCTTCATTGGCTGATGATGCACCCATTTGAGCCATAGGTATAAACCCAGTAACCCAATAGCAAAAGACAAGAGCATCAAAAATAAGGTCAAATTGGGCTCCAATACCTTCATGAGTAAAGATTGATCTTGCTCAAGTAGATGCAGGTCTCCGCCATCCATTAATACTTTGCTAAAAACAGCTACAGCAAAAGGAATAGTCCCTAATTGCCAAATGAGAAAAATGACAATTGTCCCGACTAAATAGCGCCATGATTGATATAGGTAATTAAATGCTTGCTCTATAAACATGTGGGTATATTAAGATGTTTTAGTGACCAAGGTCGTTGCCGATCATAAGACAAGTAACCCTGGTTGACGCTTAAAGGCGCGTCAATATTGTTCAAAAATAAACTTCCCGTACCCAATCCTTGAGGCCCGAGCGGTTTTTTAGTGTAAGCGTACTGCGCAATGGCGTTGAGCCCAACATTACTTTCGAGTGCCGAGGTGATCCACCATCCTATTCCTTGGTCCTGAGCCAGATCTATCCAACGGTCAGCTCCAGCAAAACCCCCAATTAGCGTTGGTTTTAGAATGATGTATTGGGGCTTGATGCTGCGCAGCATCTTGTCCTGAAGATCCTTATTGCTCACCCCGATCAACTCTTCGTCTAAAGCAATAGGCAAATCAGATCGATCACAGAGCTCAGCCATTTTATCCCAATGACCTTGCGCTATAGGTTGTTCAATCGAATGCAAATCCAATTCAGAAAGTCGTTTTAATTTTTCAAGAGGTTGATCGTCGGTATAAGCGCCATTGGCGTCCACTCGAATGGTTATTTCTGATGCTGAAAAGCGTTTGCGCAAACCTTTAATCAATGCCCATTCAGCGTCAAAGTCCAAGGCGCCGATTTTGAGTTTAATGCAGTTAAAACCGTCATTTAGCCTTTGCTCGATCTGTTGAGACATATCGGCAATGGCGCCCATCCATATCAAACCATTAATTGGTATTTTATCTGTTCCTGCAGAAAAATCGGACGGATAAATATCAAATGGATCGTTTGCCTGAAATGACCTGAATGCGGTTTCTAGTCCGATTTGGATGGATGGGAAAGCTTCAGAGTGCGCCAGTAGTGTTGTGAGGCCCTTATCGATATTTTGGCAGATCCAATCCAAGTGGGCAGGATACTCCTGCAGATCATCAGAACTCAAACCTTCAAAAACACCACATTCTCCGACACCCCATTGCTGCTCATGACCAATGAATAAAAAATAAGTGTCCTTATGGTGCAAGATGCCTCTTGAGGTACCACCTGGCTTTTTGAATAATAAGCGATGTTTTTGCACGATGGCTCTCATTGAACAGCAGAATTAACTTTCTAAGTTAAGATTTAATCGGATACCTTGCAACTTGGCCATCTACAAGAATAAAGCCATGAGTAAACTGAACAAAAATGTGCTCATGGCCACCTTTTTAAGCTCGCCATCAAGGGCACTGAGTTCCTGATTCAGCAACACCGTCTTGAGGTGAACAAGTAAGGGAATGAAGGCCAAAACAAACATCCATTGAACAGTCTCTGCATGCCGCATCACAGCAAAAACAATAGCTGAAACCATGCCAGATATGAGCAAAAAGTATTGATACTTTTTACCGGAAGCTGCACCCCATTTTACCACCAAAGTTCTCTTACCAGCAGATTGATCTTGTGCTGCATCCCTCAAATTATTCAAGTTTAAAACAGCCACACTGAATACGCCAATACTATAGGCCGGCAATAAAATTGAGGGGTCAAAAGATTGGGTAAATAATAGAAATGTGCCCCCAACACTGATCAAACCAAAAAAAACAAAAACAAAGACGTCGCCAAAACCGCTATAACCATAAGCTTTTTCACCGACAGTATACCGTATGGCCGCCCACAATGCTAAAAGTGTGAGGTTGAAAAAAACAAACGCCCATAGAATTTGCCTGATACCAAAAACACTAAAAATTAATAAGGTTGCCGAAAAAAATGACAAAACCGACATCAGGATCATCCCACGTTTCATTGCTTTGGCGGTTATGTGACCCGAAGCGACCATTCTTGCCTCCCCTGTACGCGCAGCGTCAGTGCCCCGTATGCCGTCACCGTAATCATTAGCAAAGTTAGAAACGATCTGAAAGCCTATGGTAGTTGCTATCGCCAGCCAAAACAAAGCAGTGTTGTAAAACGCTTCTTCTGCCAGAGCGGCGCCAAGCATTACCCCAGAAACCGACAAGGGTAAGGTTCGTAAACGGGCCGCTTGGATCCAGTATTTGAACGTAGTCATAGGCTAATTTTAGACAAAAGTACCACAAAATAAAAAGGGTTCCTAAGATTTCAATCTGCATTGCACCAGGTCAATCAAAGGCACTGTGCAGGACTTCTTGTGGTGACGGGTTCAGATCATTGACCCTTTTAACTTAGCACAATATACTATGGATTCTGGCCGAAATAATTTATATTCGTTTGACTAAAACATCTTCCCTATGAAACGTTACTATGATTTAGGCCTATTCATTCTCCGCGTCGCCTTTGGCCTTTTGATGCTGCACCATGGATTCCCAAAACTCATGCGCTTTATCGGCGGTGAAATGACCTTGGTGGGTGATCCTATCGGACTGGGGGGATTCGTGACATCCATATTGGTGCTATTGGCAGAAGTTGTGTCACCAGTATTGCTCATCATTGGTCTACAGACAAGAATTTCTGCAATAATATCCGGCATCACTATGGCGGTAGCGGCGTTTGTGGTTCATGGGCACGACCCGATAGGCATGAAAGAACTGGCCCTACTCTATTTGGCTGGTTTTGTGGCCATCGCACTTATGGGGCCAGGACGATTTTCGGTCGATAGGAACTAAATCATCTAAAGATCGCCAAAAGCATTTCATGGAGTAAATCCACCATGGACAATTGAGAGGCTCCAACCCCTTTACTTTTCATATCAATGGTTCTGATGTGGCCTAGAATGGAGGTGACTTGCTTCATGGAATAGAGCCTGGACGCCACTTGATATTCCTTGATGAAAAATGGGTTGACTCCCATTATTTTGGGCGCGGATGACTTGTCTGACAATGAGTGGTACAGTAATAATTTTGAGAAAAAGCTATACATCAAAGCTACGGTCATGACAATGGGATGATGCTTTGGGTTGTTGGCAAAATACGCCACAATCTGGAAAGCTTTGACCCGATCGCCCTGAGCAATAGCGGACTGTAACTCAAAGTTATTAAAATCTTTGCTGATGCCGATGTGGGTTTCAACATCTTCAGGAGTGATCGGCTGATGTTTATCGAGGATCAACTGCAATTTGTCAAGTTCTTTTTTGATTTTGCTCAAATCGTTACCCAAATAATCAGAGAGCATTTGCGCTGCTTTTGGGGTAACACTGTAGCCACTGCCCGCCAAAACCCGTTTGATCCAATCAGGCAACTGATTGTCGTAGAGCTTTTTACTGTCAAATAAGACCCCCTTGGCTTTTAAAGCTTTACTTAATTTTTTGCGGGCGTCTAATTTTTTGTACTTAAAGCAGACCACCAGAACCGTGCTGGGCTGCGGCATTTCTACATAAGCCACAAAGTCCTCTATGGTTCGAGACAAATCTTGTGCCTCTTTCACAATAATGACTTGCCGTTCTGACATCATAGGAAACCGCTTGGCATGACCTATGACTTGCTCTACAGTTACATCACGACCATACAGCACCATCTGGTTGAATCCACGCTCTTCTTCAGACAAAACATTGTTTTCAATATACTGGCTTATAGCGTCAATATAATAGGTCTCTTCGCCCATCAAAAAATACACCGGTGCGGCTTTGCCAGCAGCAACTTCATCGATGATTCTTTTTACTTGATCTAGTGCCATAAAACATTACGCGGATGTGCGTGTTAAGAAAAACTTATGTAAATAGACGAATATGGCGTTACTTTGTGCTATGGTAGCCTTAAATTTTCCCCCTTATACATTCAAAGTCAAAAATAAGGAAAACAAACGGTTGATCTTTGATCCCATTCGAAAATTATTCGTGACCTTAACACCAGAAGAATGGGTGCGCCAGCACGTGGTGCAATGGTTATTGTCTGACAAATCTCAATCGCCCCAATTGATGAGTATTGAGCGCCAAATCACCTATAACAACATGGTCAAGCGTTGCGATATTGTCGTATACCACCCTGACGGAAGCATCAAACTGATTGTGGAATGCAAGGCTCCAGAAATTAAATTGACACAATCTAGTTTTGATCAAATTGCCCGTTATAATCTTGTTTTAGATGCCGATTTTCTGATGGTCACCAATGGGTTGCAGCATATTTATTGCGTGATTGATCAAAACCATAAATCTTATCGTTTCCTCGAAGACTTAGCCTTGTGATGGGCAAAAAAAAGCGGCCCGTATGGGCCGCTTTTTTTTCACACAGTATCAGAATTATTTGACTTCTTCAAAATCAACATCCTCTACATCGTTTGACTCTTGCCCTGAATCACTAGCTCCGGCATCTGGTCCAGGACCAGCGCCTTGACCTTGTGCTTCAGCTTGCGCCTTGTACATCTCTTCAGAGGCCGTTTTCCAGGCTTCATTGATTTGATCTAAGGCCGGCTGAATCGTTGCCAAATCTTTGGACTCATAGGCTTTTTTTAGGGCTTCAAGACCCTCTTGAATTGGCTGCTTTTTGTCATCGCTCAGTTTATCACCAAATTCGCTCAACTGCTTTTCGGTTTGAAAAATCATCGCATCTGCTTCGTTGATTTTATCAGCAGTTTCTTTAGCATTCTTATCCGCTTCGGCATTGGCCTCTGCATCGGCTTTCATCTTTTGAATTTCTTCCTCGGTAAGCCCTGAAGAAGCCTCAATACGAATATCTTGAGATTTTCCTGTCGCCTTATCAGTCGCACTTACCTTGATGATTCCATTGGCATCAATATCAAAAGTGACTTCAATTTGAGGAGTGCCACGCTGCGCTGGTGGAATACCATCTAGGTGAAAACGACCGATTGTTTTGTTGTCACTCGCCATTGGACGTTCTCCTTGAAGCACATGAATTTCCACGCTTGGCTGGTTATCCGCAGCGGTACTGAATACTTGACTCTTTTTGGTTGGAATCGTGGTATTGGCATCAATCAATTTAGTCATGACGCTTCCCATAGTTTCTATACCAAGAGAGAGAGGTGTCACATCTAACAGCAACACATCTTTGACATCTCCCGTAAGTACGCCACCTTGAATGGCAGCACCAACAGCAACGACCTCATCTGGATTAACACCCTTGTTTGGGGCCTTTCCAAAGAATTTTTCAACAGCCTCTTGAACAGCAGGTATACGTGTTGATCCACCAACTAAAATGATCTCATCGATGTCGCTTTTGCTCAATCCAGCAGATTTCATAGCCTTTTCACAAGGGGCAATTGTGCGCTTCACCAAATCATCAATCAATTGTTCAAATTTTGAGCGGCTCAAAGATTTTACCAAGTGCTTCGGGCCGCTTGCTGTTGCCGTGACGTATGGCAGGTTAATTTCAGTTTGTGTCGAAGACGACAATTCAATCTTGGCTTTTTCTGCTGCCTCTTTGAGACGTTGTAAAGCCATTGGGTCTTGACGCAAGTCCATTTGCTCTTCACTTTGGAATTCATCGGCCAACCAATTGATGATTTTTTGATCGACATCATCACCACCCAAGTGGGTGTCTCCGTCTGTCGCAAGAACCTCAAATACACCGTCACCCAGTTCTAAGATAGAGACGTCATGTGTTCCACCACCAAAGTCAAAGACCACAATTTTTTGATCTGTACTCTTTTTGTCCAGACCGTAGGCAAGTGCTGCAGCGGTTGGCTCATTGATGATGCGCTCCACTTTAAGTCCTGCGATTTCTCCAGCTTCTTTAGTAGCTTGACGCTGGCTGTCATTAAAATAAGCTGGCACTGTGATCACTGCACGCGTCACTTCCTGACCAATATAATCTTCTGCTGTTTTCTTCATTTTCTGAAGCACCATAGCACTGAGCTCTTGTGGGGTGTATAATCGCCCATCAATATCCACTCGTGGCGTATCGTTATCGCCCTTTACCACCTTATAGGCCGAGCGATTTGCTTCTTGACTTGACTCAGAGTACTTATTACCCATAAATCGTTTGATAGAAGAAATCGTCTTAGTCGGGTTGGTGACCGCCTGACGTTTGGCTGGGTCTCCAACCTTAATTTCACCACCTTCTACAAATGCAATTACTGAGGGCGTTGTCCGCTTACCCTCTGCATTTGGGATGACAGTGGGCTCACTACCTTCCATCACGGAAACACATGAGTTGGTTGTTCCTAAATCAATTCCAATTATTTTACTCATATTACTATATCGTTACGAATTAATGTTTCGGTTTAAGTTCGGCTGGTAAATGACAAGGATTATGCCATCGCAAGGAATATGACACCCTGTCAGTTTTGTCGTTCTAGTACAAGACAATTCTACCGAAAGCTGATGGGCTTTTGAGATATTATGGTGCCCAACAACAAAATTTCATTAATTTTAACGCCCAATGAATCAGCTTGCCTTTATTTTCATTTATCCTCTTCTCTGGTGTCTGTCGGTACTGCCCATGCGGGTGCTTTATGCCTTGTCATCTGCCAGCTACTATTTGGTTTTTTACCTTTTTGGTTACCGCAAAAAGGTGGTCATTCAAAACCTACGTCGTGCATTTCCTGAACGCTCAGAGAAAGAACTTCTCGAAATCAGACGAAAATTCTACCGGCACTTATGTGACTTAATTGTAGAGAGCCTCAAAAGTTTGACCATCTCAGAAGCCGAATTAAAAAAACGATTTAGCTATGTCAATCTGGATTATTTTGACGCACTCAAAAAAACTGGCAAAAGCGGATTCATCATGTGCGGCCATTATGCCAGTTGGGAATGGAGTTTTATGCTCCCAAGCCTTGTGCCTTTTGAGGGTATTGGTGTTTACAAGAGGTTAAAAAACCCTTACTTTGATCGTCTTGTCCGAAAAATAAGAGGCCGCTTTGAGGGCATTTTAGTCGCCAATAAAGAGTTCAGACAATACCTGAACCAACAAGATGCCCAAGGCATTCAGACTTTAAGTATGGTCATTTCAGATCAAGCACCAAGATCCAACACCTACAAGACTAAATTATCTTTTATGGGCATCGAATCGCCTTTTTTTACGGGAACAGAATTTATTGCCCGAGACCTGAACTACGCATTGGTTTATCTCAAAATAGAAAAATTGAAGCGCGGTTATTATAGAGGAACCGTCGTGCCCATAACGGAAAGCCCAAATGAACTCCCTGAACTCGAGGTCACGCGCAAATTTCTGCGTGAATTAGAGGGACAAATTCATACGGCTCCAGAATATTATCTCTGGTCACACAAACGCTGGAAGCACCTGGACTGACCCACACCCGACCCGATCAAAGAGACGCGGCAGTTGCCTTAAGCTCAGCAATAAAACGATCCGCTAGGTCATCTGCCTCAATCTGTGTTTGGGCCTCTGTATATATACGGATGATAGGTTCGGTATTGCTTTTTCTCAAATGAACCCAAGATGCTGTAAAATTAATTTTCACCCCATCAATCGTAATGGGTTGATCCTCGCTATAGCGTGCAGCAATTCTGGACAAAAGTTCATCAACATCGAGATCCGCGGTTAGGGTCACTTTTTTCTTACTCATTTCGTAATTTGGATAGGTATTTCTCAGGGCACTTACTGATAATTTTTGGTGGGCCAAATGGCTCAGAAATAATGCCAAACCGACCATACTGTCTCGACCATAGTGCAATTCGGGATAAATGATCCCGCCATTACCTTCACCACCAATAACCGCATTAGTTTGCTTCATCAAGGTCACGACATTGACCTCTCCTACAGCGCTGGCGTGGTATTGACCACCGAGCTTTTGGGTCACATCACCCAATGCGCGAGACGAGGACAAATTAGAAACCGTATCACCAGGTTGATGGCGCAAAACATAATCTGCCACAGCCACTAGGGTGTATTCTTCGCCAAACATGGCTCCCTTTTCATCCACAAAAGCCAATCGATCCACATCGGGATCAACCACCACCCCTAAATCAGCTTGTTGAGCAACGACGAGTTCCATGAGGTCCGACAAATGTTCCTTTAAAGGCTCTGGATTATGCGGAAAGTCACCATTGGGCCTGCAATAAAGTGGCACAACCGTCACGCCTAATGCACTCAAAAGTGGCGGAATAGAAATGCCTCCAGTAGAATTCACAGCATCTACAACCACCTTAAAGTGTGCTTTTTTGATGGCCTCTACGTCCACCAGTGGGAGGGCCAAAATTTGATCGATATGTCGGGTGATGTAGGTGTCGTTTTTTTCGATGGAGCCCAAGTCGTCTACCGAATTGAAAATTAATTCCTCAGATTCGGCCAATTCTAAAATTTGTTGTCCCGCAGAGGCATCAAGAAATTCACCTGAAGCATTGAGTAGTTTAAGCGCATTCCATTGCTTTGGGTTATGGCTCGCCGTAAGGATGATGCCACCTTGAGCATTTTCCAAAGGCACAGCAACCTCCACCGTGGGCGTCGTCGACAAGCCTAGATCAACCACATGTATCCCAAGCCCTACTAAAGTTTGCATGACCAACTCTTGAATCATGGCTCCCGAGATGCGTGCGTCTCTCCCTACAACAACTTTGTGGTGCGCCCCATGGCTTTGTGCCTTGATCCATACGCCATAGGCCGCAGCGTATTTTACAGCATCAATAGGCGTCAGGTTGTCTCCTGATTGCCCCCCAATGGTGCCACGAATTCCAGAAATAGATTTGATTAAGGTCATGTCACTAGGCTTTAAAAGTTATATTTATGTCGGTTTGGTTGCGCCTTCCAATCAGGCCCATAGCCCAACAAAATTACACATAATATTTGGATGTGTTTCAAGAGCAATGTCAGACCATGCACACACATTATAGTCGTCCATTAGCCAGAATTTTGAATATCTTTAGTGCATGAACTTTTTGGCACATATTTATCTTTCGGGAGAAAATCCTGAAATTCAAATTGGTAATTTTATTGCAGACGCTGTAAAAGGCAAGGCTTATTTGACCTATGGCGAAGAAGTACAAAAAGGCATCCTCTTGCACCGAGCAATTGACAGCTTTACAGATCAACACCCTATTTTTAGACGCAGTACTGCACGATTACACAACAAACAATACGGTCACTATTGCGGTGTCATCGTCGATTTATTTTACGATCATTTTTTGGCCAAAAATTGGGACCAATACCATCCTCAAAAACTCCAAGATTTCGTTCAAGATTTTTATGGTCTGCTCGAAGCGCATTCGCCTCTGCTTCCTCAGCGCATTCAGTCCTTAAAACCCTATATGACGGAACAAAACTGGTTGCTACAATATGCCGATTTTGACGGAATCAGTGCTATTTTGTCACAAATGAATCAACGCACCAAAGGGCTGTCGCACATGGATCAAGCTCCAGCCGATTTACTGACTTTTTATGCACAATTCGAACAGGACTTTACGCTGTTTTTTGAAGAAATCCGTATTTTCACGCAACAACAACTCCTGCATTTATGATCCCAAAACGACTCCTTCTGCCCCTTCTATTTGTCGCACTTTGTAGCTGCCAAAACCACAAATACATTCAGGCAAGAGGCGTGATTAAAGATTCAGCTATGGTCGTGTCTGCACGAATCGAAGCATCAACTATTGGTGCTGAAATTCTCAAAAAAGGCGGGAATGTCTTTGACGCCATGATTGGCACAGAACTGGCCCTTGCCGTGTGTTATCCCTATGCGGGAAATATTGGAGGAGGAGGTTTTATGGTGTATCGTCTGGCTGATGGTTCAACCGGTTCTTTAGATTATAGAGAACGCGCGCCTGCAGCGGCCCACAAAGACCTTTATCTAGATTCTTCAGGTCATTATCAGCAGGATCTGAGCAAAATAGGTGGATTAGCCGTTGGTGTACCCGGGACCATTGCGGGGCTTTTTGAAGTGCATGAAAAATTTGGCAGTTTACCAATTGAAATGTTGATTCAACCCGCCATAGATTTGGCCAATAACGGCTTCGTTGTGACCGAACAACAAGCCCAACGCATTAATAAATATGGCCCCATAATAGAGGCCACCTCTGGTGGGTCATCCTTATATACAAGGCCATATAAAACCGGGGACACTATTAAAAACCCGGCACTAGCAAAGACCTTTACAACCATTGCGCAAAAGGGTGTTGATGGTTTTTATCGTGGACCAATCGCCCAACACATCAGCAGTTTTTTGCAAGAACATCGAGGCATCATAGATACCACAGATTTGGCCAACTATAGAGCGCAATGGCGAACACCAATCACCACAACGTTTCAAGATTTGACGATCATCTCAATGGGACCGCCATCAAGTGGCGGAATTTGCTTGAGTCAATTACTCGGCATGTTGGAAGACCACGACTTGAGCACTATGGCACACCACTCCTCCGATTACATCCAAATTATTGTTGAAGCCGAGCGCCGCGCATTCGCCGATAGAAGTCACTACCTGGGTGACCCAGATTTTGTTACGGTACCCAGTGCTCAATTGCTTGACCGCGATTATTTACAGCAACGCATGTCTGATTTTACATCGGAAAAAGCAACACCTTCTTCAGAAATAGGCTATGGCACACTACCGACTTATGAAAGTGACGAAACAACACACTACTCTATTGTTGACCCTAAAGGCAATGCTATTGCTGTGACTACAACCATTAATGGCGGTTATGGCGCAAAATTATTTGATGACGACCTTGGATTTTTCTACAATAATGAAATGGACGATTTTAGTGCCAAACCGGGAACACCTAATATGTTTGGTCTTGTAGGCGGACAGGCCAACGCCATAGAACCGGGCAAGCGCATGCTGAGCTCTATGACTCCAACAATTGTCGAGCGTGATGGGGCGTTTTGGATGAGTCTCGGCACACCTGGAGGGTCCACAATCATCACCTCAGTGCTGCAAGTGATCCTTAACACGCAACTTTTTGACATGCCTCTTCAACAGGCCATCAATGAACCTCGATTCCACCACCAATGGCTTCCGGATATGGTGCGGTTTGAACCTCAAAGATTTGATTCATTAGTGCTTAAGTCCCTGGAAAACAAAGGCTATGTCATTCACCAAAAAGAGAGCACCATCATTGGTAAAGTTGATGCCGTAATGCGCACTGCTGATGGGCGTTTAGAAGGTGGCGCAGATCCGCGTGGTGATGACGCTGCCATTGGATTTTAGCAGATCCGGCGGTGGGTTATTCGTCGGACATATGATTCTTTTCAACGATTTGTAAGTAAAATACTACATAAGTGCCTGTAATGGCTTAAATTTGTTGAGTTTAAGCAAATGATAAACGTTCGATAAATAGCGTGTCAAGAAAAGTACAAATAAAGGAGCTCTTTAAATTGACACCACTCACATTGAGTGGTGTTGTGGGCATCTTTTTATTCCTACAAATCAGGCAGATGACCTTTGATCGGCCGGATACCGCCTACCAAATTGAAGCACAAGCACCCTTAATCATTGGCATTAGCGCAGGTCTGGCCGCATTGTTAATGGTCTACCTTGCATTGGCGGCTGTCTTTCAAAAAAACACGCGACAACAAGCTATTGAAACCTTAAGTGGCTTCACGCAAAAAATGCATTATTTTCGAGAAATCATCTTACTTTTAGTCCGCTCCAAAATATGGGTGCCAGGGTTGAAAGACTATATCGAAGAAGAATTTGAAGGCTTGACGTTTTTTGAAGTCAAAGAATTTTATAAAGGCTCATCGCAGCAGGCCATAGAATTTTTGCAAGAACACCATCAATACAACGATACAGAGAATTTATATTTGGAGTTCAAGTCTCTCCTGATGACACAACCCAATGAACGACTTGATTTAGACCAAATCAAATATCCCGATGTTTACAGCAGACCCATTGTCGAGAAGTGGCTGGCCCATAAATGTGGTTCAGGGCTTTGGTACTATTTTGGCTATAAATACGGAGACTTTAAAGCGTCATTGGACTATAACGCTGTTTTTGAGCGTCATCAAGACAAAATCATGAGCCTGGCCCTTTCTATCGACCATGAGGCCTTCCAAGACTCATCTTTCAACGAAGTGTTTTTAGCCAAATTAGGCGAATACATGAATCAAGAAGTCGTGCCGAAGCTCATGCAGTTTCGCGGTCAAACAGAATCTCACTTGCCACCACTAATGAATTACCTCTATGTTGTATTTGCATTATTATTGGGCTTTGGTGTATTTATTCCATTGGTTTCCCTGATTTTGCAATGGTCTACAGTCTTCTTGATTTTAGGCATTTCTGTGACCCTAAGTGTCTTGTTATACATTGCCCTTGGCTTTTATCCCTACATCTACAAAGAAGCCAATACCAAATAGGTTTTATTTTCTAAGGACCAGCCGTCTCAATGGATGGATTTAGCAGGCAATTAAGTACCTTTGCAAGCAATGAAAAATTCAAGTCAAAGTATTGAAGTTTTTGGCGCGCGGGTCCATAATTTGAAAGACATTGATGTCTCGATACCGCGTGATCAACTTGTGGTGATTACCGGTTTGTCTGGTAGCGGTAAGTCGTCCTTAGCATTTGACACCATTTACGCTGAGGGTCAGCGACGTTATATCGAAACTTTTTCTGCCTACGCCCGTCAATTCTTGGGCAATCTCGAACGACCAGATGTTGATAAGATAGACGGGCTTTCCCCTGTTATCGCGATAGAACAAAAAACAACCAGTAAAAGCCCGCGGTCCACAGTAGGGACGATCACAGAAATATATGATTTCCTCAGACTCCTGTTCGCTCGAGCGAGTGATGCTTACAGCTACAAAACGGGTGAAAAAATGGTGAGCTACACTGATGAACAAATCAAAACATTGATTGTTCAGGAGTTTGAAGGACAAAGCATTAGCATTTTGGCACCAGTGATCCGATCGCGCAAAGGCCACTATCGCGAGCTTTTTGACAACATAGCCAAGCAGGGCTTCGTAAAAGTGCGGGTTGATGGCGTAGTGATGGATTTGGTGCAAGGCATGCGCTTAGATCGCTACAAAACACATGACATTGAAATTGTTATCGATCGACTCAAAATAACACCAGAAGCAGATCATGACCGCAGGCTATCAGAAGCCATACAAACAGCCATGTATCATGGTGATAATGTGCTGATGGTTTTGGCCCATGAGCAACCCCAACCAAGATTTTTTAGTCGGTCGCTCATGTGTCCCACCTCTGGAATTTCTTACCCCAATCCTGAACCGAATAATTTTTCATTCAATTCGCCAAAAGGCATGTGTCCTGACTGCAAAGGACTAGGCAGTTTACATGAAGTCAACTTATCAAAAATAGTGCCCGAAGGACACCTGTCCATAAAACAAGGGGCCCTTGTCCCCTATCAGCCACAAAGTAATTCCTGGATTGGCAAACAATTAGAATTAATCGCACAACACTTCGGATTCAATCTTGGCGATCCCTTTGACAGTCTTTCTCAGCAGGCCAAGGATGCTATTTTTTATGGTTTGCAGACCACCTATGAAGTCCCTTCCAAAACATTAGGCATTACCCGTACATTCAAAATTGATTTTGATGGTATTGCCAATTTCATCGACCAAACCTTTCAAAATAAAGATTCAAGGCATCTTCGGCGTTGGGCCAAGGATTTTATGGACAAAAAAGAATGTCCGCATTGCTGTGGCACAAGGCTGCGTAAAGAATCGCTATATTTCAAAATCAATGGCTGTAATATTGCTGAATTGGCCCAAATGGATGTGTCTGAACTGGCTATTTGGATGGGGCGTTTGAGGCCTGAACTCACCACGCAGCAAAGGAAAATAGCGCAAGAGGTTTTGAAAGAGATAGAGACACGTCTGAGTTTTTTATTGGATGTTGGCCTGAATTACTTGTCGCTCAATCGCAGCTCAAAATCTCTGTCAGGTGGCGAATCACAGCGCATTAGGCTGGCGACACAGATTGGTTCTCAACTGGTTGGAGTCCTCTACATTTTGGATGAGCCCAGTATCGGGCTGCATCAAAAAGATAATGAAAAATTGATCCATTCTCTAGTGCAACTCAGGAACCTAGGCAATTCAGTCCTGGTGGTTGAGCATGATAAAGACATGATCGAGCAAGCCGACCATGTGATCGATATTGGTCCTGCAGCAGGAAAATTCGGCGGTCAAATCGTTTCTCAAGGCACCCCGGAAGCGTTGATGAACGCTCAGACGCTCACAGCGGACTACCTGAATGGCCGGCGTTCAATAGAGATTCCTGACCAGCGCCGCAAAGGCAATGGCAATATTTTGCACCTTATTGGTGCTCAGGGGAATAACCTCAAAAATGTGGATATTCATCTGCCTTTAGGATCCATGATCGGTGTGACAGGAGTTTCTGGGAGTGGCAAATCAACTTTGATCAACGAGACGCTTTACCCCATTTTGAATGCACACTTCTTTAATGGTGTGAAACGCCCTATGCCATACCAGCGCATTGAAGGCCTAGAGCATTTGGATAAGGTGATTGACATCAATCAATCCCCAATAGGGCGAACACCGCGCTCAAATCCCGCAACCTACACTGGTGTTTATTCAGAAATCAGGACACTTTTTGCTAAGGTTCCTGAAGCCCTCATACGCGGCTACAAACCTGGGCGCTTTAGTTTTAATGTCAAAGGAGGACGTTGCGAAGTGTGTCAAGGCGGTGGGCTCAAGGTCATTGAGATGAACTTTTTACCAGATGTGTACGTGGCTTGTGAAAGCTGTCAGGGTCGGCGCTACAATAGAGAGACACTAGAAGTACGCTATAAAGGAAAATCAATTTATGATGTACTTGAAATGACTATCGACGAATCCTGCACATTCTTCGAACACATTCCCAAAATATACAGAATTCTAAAAACCATTCAGGACGTGGGTCTGGGCTATATCACATTAGGCCAACAATCTACAACCCTTTCGGGGGGTGAAGCACAACGCATCAAACTCGCGACAGAATTGGCCAAAAGAGATACGGGCAACACCATATACATCCTAGACGAACCCACAACGGGACTGCATTTTGAAGATATTCGCGTTTTGCTGGGTGTTCTCAATAAATTAGTCGCAAAAGGCAATACAATCATCATCATTGAACACAATTTAGATGTGATCAAAACCGTTGACTATGTGATTGACCTAGGGCCTGAAGGCGGTAAAAATGGCGGTAATATAATGGGCCATGGCACTCCAGAAGAATTGAGCAACAACCCCAAAAGCGTCACAGGGCTCTTTCTCAAAAAAGAATTAACTTGACGCCAATAATCCACCAATGCGACCAGAAAAGCACTATAAAAATTGGAATGAGATCAAAACCAATGATTCTTGGGCAGTATTCAAGATCATGGGAGAATTTGTAGAGGGTTATGAAAAACTCTCGAAGATTGGGCCATGCGTCAGTATTTTTGGCTCAGCCAGAACAGACCCGGACCATCCCTATTATTTGTTGTCTCAAAATATCGCTAAGCGCATTACTGAAAATGGTTTTGGGGTGATTACTGGCGGTGGTCCTGGCATCATGGAAGGCGCCAACAAAGGGGCTTTTGAGGCTGGTGGCACCTCTGTAGGCCTCAACATTGAATTGCCCTTTGAACAACACCTCAACCCTTATGTCGATCGCGACAAAAGCATTGATTTTGATTATTTCTTTGTGCGCAAGGTAATGTTCCTCAAATATTCGCAAGGTTTTGTTGTGATGCCGGGTGGCTTTGGAACACTTGATGAGCTTTTTGAGGCGGTCACCCTAATACAAACTAAAAAAGTCAGTAAATTCCCCATAATACTAGTGGGCAGAACTTATTGGGAGGGATTGATCGACTGGATAAAGTCCTCATTGCTTCAAGCCAATAATATCCACAACGAGGACTTAGAATTGCTTCACCTTGTCGATACTGAAGACGAAGTCATTGAGATTCTCACTCAATTTTATGATCAGTTTGATTTAAGCCCTAATTTCTAAATTAATTCCATCAAAATCTTTGCCCACATATCATTCTGTTTTTTGAATGCACTCGTTATTGCTGCCGTGCTGAGTACCGCTGGGTGTTTTGGTCAACACAAAGTACAGATTGATGCTGTCTTAGATACTCAAGAGCACCTCTTGACCATCAAACAAGAAATTAATTATCTAAACCAAAGCCAAGATGATCTATCCGCACTCCTGTTTGTGGATTGGGCCAATAGCTTTTCCAGTAAGACCACTCCTCTAGCCCAAAGATTTGCAGAAAATTTTGAAAGTGCCTTTCATTTTGAAAAAGAAGAGAATCGTGGTGTGACTGCGCTCAACTTGGCTAAGGCAAATGATCAATCATTAATTTGGACGCGACCTGCTGCCGATATTATAAAAATTGAATTAGACACCCCCCTAGTCAAAGGCGATTCGATCATTATTGACCTTGAATACACCATCAAAATTCCCGATGATAAGTACACCCGGTTTGGCGTTAATAAAGATCAGGAATATACTTTGAGACATTGGTTCATCGCCCCTGCATTGTACCAAAACGGCTGGCAAATATACAGCCACAAAGACACTGAAGACTTTATAATGGCGCCAACACAACTCGACGTCCTTTTCGATTACCCAAGCACACACCATCTTTATAGCGATCTGAACATCTCCTCAGTTGAGGCAAAAATGGGGCAAGAACACAGGCCATTTCAACCAACATCTGGTCGTCAAAAAAAAATACTTACAGGAACACGTCATAATGAAACTGTATTGGTTTTTGGTTTGAACCAACAATTTAAAACCTACAAAACAACTGCGTTTGATGTCACCACAAACATGGTCAATACCAAGGTTTCGTCTTCTATGACTCAAGAACACTTGAACAGGATCAGTGCGTTTTTGACTGACGCTTTTGGCCCTTTAGACGCGCCCACACATTTTTTAGTCACGGAAGCGTCGTACAAAAAAAATCCTGTGTTTGGTCTGAATAAGTTGCCTGATTTCATCAGTCCATTTCCCAATGGGTTCGAACAAGAGCTCTCATTTATGAAAATCATCACGCGCCTATACCTGGAGCGTCACTTGAGCCACAACGCCCGCAAAGATTACTGGATCATTGGAGGACTACAAATTTATCTCATGGCTGAGTATGTCTCTCAATTTTATCCTGACCAAAAAATACTTGGAAGTTTGAGCACCTTTCCTTTGGTCAAATGGTCTCGGTTGAGCCACGTCAAATTCAATGACCAATACCCCCTTTTTTACCTTAATGCGGCACGCAACAACAGGCATCAGGCCCTCTCAATCCCCAAAGATTCTCTGCTTAATTTCAATGCAAGAACAGGCAATGATTATTATGCGGGTACAGGATTTATTGCCTTAGCGTCTTATATGGGAGCGGATGAATTTAAGGGCAGCATTAAGAATTTCTTCCAGCAAAACAAGAATGCGTATTTTGATCAAAATAGCCTGAAAAAAGCCCTTTCTGAAGGAAAAAACACTGAATTTGATTGGTTTTTTGAAGATTTTGCCAAAAAACGCCAAAGCATTGATTTTAAAATCACGGATGTCCAGCGCCTCGAGGATTCACTTTCCGTAACCGTCCTCAACCGAAGTAAAAAAGCTTTGCCCATAGCCTTGTATGGATTGGATAAGGACTCTTTAATATTTAAAAAATGGCTGCCTCCTTTTAGGGACAAGTCAACAGTGGTCATTCCGAAATCAGGAATTGAACAACTGGTACTGAATCGTGACGGAATCATTCCAGAGATCAATGCGCGCAATAATTTCCGAAACATTAGTGGAAGCAAAAAAAAGCCCTTCCAGCTCAGGCTGATCCAAGACATTGAAGATCCTAAGTACAATCAAGTCTTCATGCTTCCTGTCGCGGGCTATAACTTATATGACGGGGTGGGTATCGGCGCCAAAATTTATAACCGCACAATTTTGCCAAAAAAATTCCATTATAGCTTGCAACCGCAATACGGAATCAAATCTCAAACACTCATCGGCAATGGCTCGCTGGTCTACAATCAATTTGAAGAAAACCAAAACCTTTACATGAAACGCTATGGCGTCTCAGGGACTTATTTTTCTTTTGACGATCAGCTCTTTTACCGCAGATTATCTCCTTACATCGTTTTTGCCTTCAGAGACCATTCTGACTTGAGAAAAAACAGACGTCATTTCATTAATTTAAGAAGTGTTCATGTCACACGAGACAAAAAACCTGAAGCCGTCGATCAAGAGCCCAACTATAGTGTTTATAATCTCCAGTATACCTTTTCGGACAATAACCTGATCAATTTTTACAGCACTAATTTTAACTTGCAGTGGTCCAGTGCTTTTACAAAGTTGTCCACTCAGTTGGAATACCGCAAACTCTACCTGAACAACCGTCAGGTCAACTTAAGAATGTTCTCGGGCTTGTTCCTGCGCAACAAGACCAGCTCAGATCAAGACTACTTCAGTTTTGCACTGGACCGCCCAACGGATTATATGTTTGACTATGGCTATTTGGGCAGGAGCGAAAGCAGCGGTCTTTATAGCCAACAACTGATCATTTCGGAGGGTGGCTTTAAGTCAAATCTCGAGCCAGGATTTGCAAATCAATGGATCACGACCATTAATGCCAGTGTTAATTTGTGGCGATGGCTCTATGTTTATGGTGATGTAGGAATGGTTAAGAATTTAGGCAGCAACGCCAAAGCCGTCTATGATAGTGGGATCCGAACCAGCTTTGTCACCGATTATTTTGAACTGTACTTCCCTCTTTATTCGAACCTTGGATGGGAGCCCGGTGCAGATGATTATTTTTCAAGAGTCCGCTTTATCGTCACATTGGACCTTGACACCCTTAGTGGCCTATTCACCCGAAAATGGTATTGATATGAACCTTTTGAACAACCCTCGATTAATTATTTTATTGTGCCTTTCACTTGGTTTGGCGCCGTTTTTTCCCGAACCCCATTTGTGGGGTAAAATAAAATGGCTTTGGGGAGGAGGTGTTGGCATGCAACCCCTTGATTATTTTGATTTATTGATGCACGGTGCTCCATTTCTATTATTGATCCGTTGGGTTGTTGTGTCTCTGAAAAACCAACAATAGCCCTGAGTGTTGATTTAGAAGCCCACCTCGATTTGACCATTGCACGGCAGGGCAATTTTGCGTATTTTTGCACTCTAAACGCCAAGATTCATGCCGACAAAATCGACAAAAAATAACCAACTATCTTTTGATGATTTTAAAGCCGAAGTCCTGAATGACTATCGCGTGGCAGTGACCAGTCGCGAATGCAGTTTATTGGGGCGTCGTGAGGTCCTTACGGGAAAAGCCAAGTTTGGTATTTTCGGAGACGGCAAAGAAGTGCCTCAGTTGGCGTGGGCCAAGGCCTTCAAAAAAGGAGATTGGCGCTCGGGCTATTACCGCGATCAAACGTTTATGATGGCTCTAGATTTATTGACCATCGAACAATTTTTTGCAGGACTTTATGCGCATACTTCTATAGAGCATGAACCCATGAGCGGTGGTCGCCAGATGGGCGGTCATTTTATGACACACAGCCTAAATGAAGATGGGAGTTTTAAGGCTTTAGAACAACAATACAACAGCAGCTCAGATATTTCTCCTACTGCTGGGCAAATGCCTCGATTGTTAGGATTGGCACAGGCTTCTTCAGTGTATAGAAATGTCAAAGAAGTCGCTCATCTCAAATCTTTTTCTGATCGGGGTCAAGAGGTGGCCTGGGGGAGTATTGGTAATGCCAGTACCAGTGAAGGATTGTTTTGGGAAACCATCAACGCCGCCGGAGTACTTCAGGTTCCTTTAGTGATCAGTGTTTGGGATGACGATTATGGTATTTCAGTGCATGCCAAATACCAGACTACAAAAGAAAATATTTCAGAAATTTTAAAAGGGTTTCAGCGTGAAGACGAGCTGCCTGGTTTTGAGATTGTCCGGGTAAATGGATGGGATTATGCAGACCTGGTTAAAGTTTTCAAGACCTCAGGAGCTCTTGCAAGAGAAAATCACGTGCCTGTTTTGATTCATGTTCAAGAACTCACCCAGCCCCAAGGCCACTCGACAAGCGGCTCACATGAGCGCTATAAGGGTCCAGAGCGCCTGACATGGGAGCGTGAACATGACTGTAACGTCAAAATGCGTCAATGGATTTTGGATCAGGGCATCGCTACTGAAGACGCGTTGACGGCACTTGAAGCGGATATTAAAAAGCAAGTACGCGATGGCAAAAATAGAGCTTGGGCGGCTTATATCGCACCGCATAAAAATGAAAAAACAGAACTTTTACAGGTTTTAGAGGCTTTGTCCGATGCATCACGCAACCAAAATCAGCAATTGCAGAACATCATCAAAGATCTCATAGAAGACAAAGAACCTTTGCGCAGAGATTTACTTTCTGCTGCGCGCCGGGCCATGCGTTTGACCATAGGCCAAGAATATCCAGAAAAAAAGGCATTGGCTGCTTGGATTAATGCATACATCAAAAATATCGAGCCTCTCTATGCCTCCAACCTTCATTCAGAACAAGATAACAGAGCGACTCGAATCAAGTCAATAGCCCCAACCTACGACAACCATGCCGCAGAGGTGGATGGCCGGTTGATCTTGAGAAATAATTTCAAAGCATTGTTCGAAAAGCACCCCGAATTGCTCATTTTTGGCGAGGATAGTGGAAAAATTGGAGATGTCAACCAAGGTTTAGAAGGACTGCAAGAAATTTTTGGACAAGACCGCATCAGTGATGCAGGCATTCGTGAAGCGACGATCATTGGTCAGGGTATTGGCATGGCCATGAGGGGGCTCAGGCCGATCGCAGAAATCCAATATCTTGATTATGTTCTTTACTGTTTACAAACGATGAGTGATGACTTGGCAACTGTCCGTTATCGCAGCAATGGCAAGCAAAAAGCACCCCTAATTGTGCGCACAAGAGGCCATCGCCTAGAAGGCATTTGGCATAGTGGTTCGCCTATGGGGGGATTAGTTCATTTGTTGCGTGGCCTGCATATTCTGGTGCCAAGAAATATGACAGTAGCTGCAGGATTTTATAACACACTCCTCGAAAGTGATGAGCCAGCACTGGTCATCGAGAGCCTCAATGGTTATCGTCTCAAAGAGCAGGCCCCTACTAATTATGGTCAATTTAGAACCCCGATTGGTGTGGTAGAAACTTTAGTTTCAGGGAGTGACATGACTGTAGTGTCCTATGGCAGCACTTTGCGCATGGTTGTGGAAGTCGCACATGAACTCCAAGACCAAGACATCCATGTTGAAGTGATCGATGCTCAATCTTTGCTCCCATTTGACATGGCGCACGATGTGGTCAAAAGTCTACAGAAAACAAATCGTCTCTTGATCGTAGATGAAGATGTTCCTGGTGGTGCTTCATCTTATCTCTTAGATCAAATTCTTTTACAACAAAATGGATACCAATACCTCGACAGCAAACCCCAGACACTCACGGCTAAAGCACATCGTCCGGCCTATGGAACGGATGGGGACTATTTTTCGAAGCCATCGTTAGAGGACATCTACGAAAAGATTTATGGTATCATGCATGAGTCGGACCCGAGTGCCTTTCCTAAATTACGGTAATCAGTCGGTGGCTCTTGTTACGGCAGCCACTTTTTATCAAAATTAGGGGCACGCTTCTCTAGAAATGCATCACGTCCCTCTTTAGCCTCATCTGTCATATAGGCCAAACGGGTCGCTTCACCGGCAAAAACCTGTTGGCCCACCATGCCATCATCAGTCAAATTCATGGCGAATTTCAACATTTTGATAGATATAGGTGACTTTGCCAGAACTTCCTGAGCCCATTGATAAGCTGTTTCCTCGAGTCGTTCGTGTGGCACAACGGCATTGACCATACCCATCTCGAAGGCCTCCTTGGCCGAATAATTCCTGCCCAAAAAGAAAATTTCTCGTGCTTTTTTTTGACCGACCAATTTGGCCAAATAAGCGCTGCCAAATCCGCCATCAAAGCTGGTAACATCGGCATCGGTTTGCTTGAAAATTGCATGTTCTTCACTGGCCAAAGTCAAGTCACAGACGACATGAAGACTGTGTCCACCGCCCACAGCCCAACCCGGTACTACCGCTATGACTACTTTGGGCATAAAGCGGATAAGTCGTTGAACATCTAGGATGTTCAATCGGTGGTAACCATCACTACCAACATAACCTTGCTGTCCTCGGGCACTTTGGTCACCGCCAGAACAAAAGCTATAGACCCCATCCTTAGGAGAAGGTCCTTCTGCAGATAACAACACAACACCGATACTTGTATCCTCTTGGGCGTCATGAAATGCTTCTAGTAACTCACTGGTCGTCTTTGGGCGAAAGGCATTGCGCACTTCCGGTCGGTTAAAGGCAATGCGGGCTACGCCATTGGCCTTTTTATAAGTAATATCTTCAAAGTTTTTGACCGTGGTCCATTCTATTGCCTTCATTATGACTAATTTTAGCAAAGATAATTTAAATTTTGTGCATTCAATCCGCTCTACCTGATGTTTCCAAAATGCTCCATTACTCATTTAGCTGCAGTACTCTTCTCATGCTTTAGTATGGGGGTTTGGGGCCAAAATGAATTTGATTCCGAACGGAACCCGACAACAACTCTACCAATTTTTATGCTTACTGATGCACCGCAATTAGACAAAATATGGTCTCAATGGCTGCCCAAGCAAGAAGCGATCTATAATTGGTCGGCCTTCACTAAAGTGACGGCACAAGATTTTTGGCTTGCTGTAGATATGGAGGAGGCAATAATGGAAAAAAACCAAAAGCAAAGTCGTCTCACTCAAGGACAAAATAAATGGCGTAAAAACACACAGTGGAGTGCGAAACCTAATAACTCATCTGGGTTGCGGTTAACCGTCACTGGAGCATCAATACCTGATCCATTGGGCACTTATGGCGCCACTAATTCACGACCAATGCGGATGTTTGATCCCTGCCCTCCTTTTGGCGTTTGTTCGCGGTGTGCTCCCTATAAACTGGGCAGCCTACGCCATTAGGTCAACTCAATACCTTCTTCTTTAATTTGGATCAGCTTGTTTTTGTACAGGGTCCCAATCGCCTTTTTGAAAAGCTTCTTGCTCATGCCCAACATGTCTTTAATAGTTTCTGGGTCCGATTTGTCGTTAAGTGCCATGAAACCTCCAGCAGCCTTTAATTCCTCTAAAATATACTCAGCATTGGGCTCAATACTCCGATACCCCATAGGTTGCAGTACGACATCTACTTTTTTATCGTCGCGAATATTCTTGACATAAGCCTTTATTTGATCTCCCGAACGCAGATCTTCAAAGATATCATCGATGTATACCAAACCTTTATGCACTCCATTAATGATCACATTGGCACCTTTTTCGGTCAAATGAGTCACCAAAATATCAACCTCTTGATATTTTTCAATGGTCAAATGGTCATTCGAAAGAAATTTATTGGTCTTACTAGACCCCACCAGACGATTGGTTTTATCATCCAGATACAAATAAACCACATACCAACTGCCGACCTTCATCGGGCGGGCTTGCTCTTTGAAGGGGACAAAAAGCTGTTTGACCAAACCCCAATCCATAAAAGCACCATATGCATTGACATCACTGCAGCGCAGATAGCCAAATGTGTTGAGGGTTAAGTAAGGTTCATCGGTTGTCGCAATGGGACGTTCCTCATTATCCAAATACAAAAAAACTTCAATCTCGTCATCAATATTATAAGTCTCAGGCTTATAGCGATGCGGTAAAAGCACTTCATTCTCTTGATCATCACCCAAATACAATCCGGGGTCGGTATCACGCAAAATGGTTAATGTGTTATATTGTCCTAAATTCATGGCGCAAAGGTACGCAAATACTCAACACAAGCTTCAGGAATATAGAGGACTCGGGGCAGAATTATTTTGGCTCAAGCGCTCTGAAATAGTCCGTTAGGACTTCATCGTTAAGGGTGCTTGGAGTTTTAATCTCCAATAATTTAGGCTGGTCTGAATCGTCGAAAAAATCAACTAAAGCGGCCACGAGTGCGCCACTCGAGGCCACACTTTTATAACCCCAATTATATTCACTAATTAGCGTCTGAGCACTACGCGTGTGCTTGGTTTCGAGGAATTCTGCAAATCCATCTATCGATTTTGCTTTAGGTAAAATTCTAAAAATACCCCCTCCCTCATTATTCACAAGGATAACGCGATAAGATTGTGGTACGTATTGATTCCAAAAAGCATTGCTGTCGTAAAAAAAACTCAAGTCCCCTGTGATCAAGACCACTGGTCGTTTGGCTATTGAAGCAGCACCAACAGAGGTACTGCTGCTGCCTTCTATACCGCTGGTGCCTCTATTGCAGTAGACATGATGACTTGGATTCTGTGGCATAAGCTGTGCATACCTCACTCCAGCACTATTGGCCATATGCACGATGTAATGATCAGGTATGGATTTCATGACTTGTGCATATACACTCAAATCAGAAAAGGGTGCTGAAGAAACAAATCGTTCATGTGCAGACCTCCTTTGTTGCGCAATGTCTCGCCAATAATCGCGGTACCCTGAGGGCTTTGACTGGGTCTGGGTCATCAAGCCCCAAAATCGTTCTGGAGCCATATTCCAGTGATCCGTCAACGCGAAGAAGGTATTATTGGCTCGTCCCTCTCCAATATGCCAATGGCACTCTGGTTTGTATTGCCTCAAAAACGACTTGATGCGTTTTGAAATCACCATACCCCCCATGGTGATCAAAAGATCAGGCTTCAACTCGGCAAATTCATCATGACCCAGTGCCGAAATGAGTTGATCAATTCCAGAGATGAAATTTGGGTGGTGCAAGTTTGAAGTGCTCTCTTTTAGCACCAGAACCGATGGGTTGGACGCCATAAAATCGATCAATACTTGACTTATTGTCCCTTCCGGAAGAGTGCCGACAAGGATCATTATTTTTTGATAATTGGCAAAAGCTGTCTGAGATTCCTTTATATCACGATCCATTGGCGCAACCGCCTCTGTACTGAAAGCTGGCCCCTTATGCTCTATAGTCATGGGACCATCCAACAGGTCATAGAGGGGTTCTGCAAAAGGAATATTGATGTGAATGGGCAATCGCTTGCTGCAAGCAAAAGTCAAGGTTTGGATCAGCTCTTGAGTATGCTCAGTCATGGTGAGATCGTCACTACTCAAGTGCACTTCTTTACCAATATGCTTGCCAAAAACTGATCTTTGCTCAATGGTTTGGCCTTCTCCTATACCAATGAATTCCTCTGGTCGGTCGGCAGAAATAACCACCAATGGTATTTCACTGTAATAAGCCTCCGCTACTGCTGGGTAATAGTTGAGTAATGCAGTTCCTGAGGTACACACCAAGGCCACTGGCTTCTTAGTCTGTTGGGCCAATCCAAGGGCAAAAAAACCTGCGGAACGTTCATCAACAATACTATAGCACTGGAATCCCTTGTACCCTGTAAAATCCATAATCAATGGAGCATTTCTTGATCCAGGCGAGAGCACCACATGCACGATACCGGCCTTTGCACATTGCTGCACCACCAAATGGGAGCGTATTTTAGAAGAGAAACTCATCGGCACAAAGATACAAAAAGCCTATAGCCCTGACTTAAGAAATGGGGCAATAACTGACCCCATAGTGCCTAGTTTTTTTTGTGTCTCTTCAAACTCAACCTCAGGATCACTATTGATGGTCAGACCACCTCCAACATAAATTCTTGCATTCAGTCCAGATACGGACATACAACGCAGGTTAACAAATAATGCCGCTGTGTCCTTGGCATTGTCAATAAGGCCCAAAAAACCAGTATAATAACATCGGTCATAGCCTTCATTTTCGATGATAAAAGCCTGTGCTTGCGACCGTGGATAGCCACAGACGGCTGGAGTGGGATGCAATACAAGTGCCGCCTCTAAAAAGGAAATACCATGCTGCAGAGATCCCGTTACACCTGTTTTGAGATGCTGCAACCGACCCGCCTGATGGGTCTGGGTTGGACCAATTTCGACTTGATTACTGATCCGATCCAGTCGCTGGTGAATATCATCAATGACCCATTGATGCTCGTTGCGCTCTTTTGTCGTCCATCGGACATCTTCTCCTCTGGTATTCCATTGCGTTCCCGCCAAAGCCATTGTCTGGTATCTGCGATCGCCTCCGCCGATCAAGAGCTCTGGTGTGGCTCCGAGCCATATGCCCTGGTCAGGATGATGCCATAGATATCTAAAAGCCTTGAGGTCACAAGACATCAGACGAGATAAAAGTAACGACCAATCGCAGTGGCTCAGGTCAATTTGGTGGGCACGAGACAAGACTACTTTATCAAAAAGGCCATTTCTCATCGATTGAATCGCCTTGACAATCAACGACGTGTAGGTAGCGCCTGTCTCAGTTGAGGCTGTAAAATCATAGTCCTGTAGTACATTGGGTTCTTCCTCAAGCGGGGCATGGATTACCGCACAATCATTCTTGTTCAATATTTTGGCAGGGACCGACACATCAAAATCTTGCATGATGAATTGGGGCCCTTGGGCAGGATTTTGTGGCCCAATGGCATTGGCCTCATCAGCTTGTTCAGAAGAAAACCAGCCCTCGAGATGGACCTCTTGCGGCTTGACAAAAACCACAAAACTCTTTTGGTTTTGCAGATGCATCCGCACATGATTGATCAACTGGTCTAACATATCAACGATTCAAAATCATGGTGGTCAATTTGACCAATGAGACCAAATCTTTCTGATCGTTGACCACACGAATCTCCCACAGCTGGGTTGTTCTTCCCCCATGAATCAAGCGCGCAGTTGCCCAAACATGGCCTTCTTTGACACTTTTGACATGATTTCCTGATAGCTGTATGCCTCTGACCTGAATGTCCTTTTTTCCAAGAAAAATTTGCGCTGCTGCGCTGCCTACACTTTCTGCCAAGGCCAGTGTTGCTCCTCCATGCAGTATGCCATCAGGCTGAAAAACGCGAGAATTCACCGGCATTTTGGCCGTAATTGAATCCTGGTCTATGGCCACAAATTCTATTTGTAAAGTTTCCATTAATGTATCCTTACAGATGGAGTTGGCGTGTTGCAACAAATCAGAATGATCGAAAGACATATGCGTTGTTTTTGATCAGATAAAGATACAGATTTTAAGGGAGCACTTGAAGTACCTGATCGAATTCGCTCTGACAAGTCAAACCCAGAATACGTGTCATAATTTTGTGATTCGGCCCAATAAAACAAACAACAAGTCAATAGTGTTGGTCGAAAATTGCTATTTTTATAAAAAACCAAAAGCCATGAGTTCGAGACGAAATTTTGTCAAAACAACTGCCCTTGCAAGTGCCTCTCTATCTGTACTGCCAAGCTGGGCGTCTGCCATAAATACTTCAGAATCTTCCGATTTGCTCAAGGTCGGGTTGATCGGTGTCGGTCTAAGGGGAACAAACCACTTACGCAATTTATTATTGCGTGATGATTGTTTAGTCACCGCCATTTGCGATATTGATCCAGAGCGCAACGCCCTGGCCCAACAAATGATTGCCGAATCAGGACAACCTCAACCCCTTGTTTTTGAAAAAAATGACTTTGATTATAAAAACTTATTAGCCCAAAGTAATGTTGATGCCGTGATCATCAGTACACCATGGCTGTGGCACACCCGAATGGCCAAAGATGCGCTGCGCGCAGGAAAGTATACGGGACTTGAAGTCTCTGCAGCCAACACGATGGAAGAATGCTGGGATTTGGTCAATGTTCATGAACAAACAGGGACACACCTGATGATACTGGAGAATGTTTGTTACCGACGGGACATTATGGCCGTTTTGAACATGGTCAGAGCAGATGTTTTTGGCGAATTGCTGCATTTTAGGTGTGGTTATCAACATGATTTGCGCTTTGTCAAATTCAATGATGGCAAAAGTGCTTATGGATTGGGCGTTGAATTTGGAGAAAAAGGGATCTCAGAATCTGCATGGCGCACCCAACACAGCTTACTTAGAAACGCAGATGTTTATCCAACTCATGGCGTTGGTCCGATAGCTGTAATGTCAGACATCAACAGAGGCAATAGATTTGTCAGTATCACCACAATGGCCACCAAAGGTGTTGGGTTACATAATTATGTCGTTAAGCACGGCGGGGAAAATCATCCAAATGCTCAACTCAAATTCAAACAAGGAGACATCATTACCTCAATGATTGAAACTGCTCGAGGAGAAACGATCATTGTGACCCACGACTGCAATTCACCGCGGCCCTACTCATTAGGGTTTCGTGTCCAAGGCAGTTCTGGTATTTGGGAAGTCGATGGCAATCGCATTTATATCGAGGAGCGCTCAGAACACCCGCATCGTTGGGATGACGCCTCCAATTGGCTGAAAGAATATGACCATCCATTATGGCAGAAATATGGCGATATCGCGACAGGCGCTGGTCATGGCGGCATGGACTTTTTTGTTTTACAAGCCTTTGTTGCCTCAGCCAAAAAAAATATTGCGCCGCCTTTGGATGTCTACGATGCGGCCGCTTGGAGTGCCATTACACCACTCTCTGAGCAATCCATCGCCAACAATGGTGCGCCACAAGATTTTCCAGACTTTACTCGAGGCAACTGGGTCAAGCGCAAGCCATACGATTGGACCAAAACAACCTACTAGTGACCCAGGCCCCATTTCGTCCTTTCACCATAGAAACTTCAGCAAGGGTCTGTCTCTTTGGTGATCATCAAGATTATCTAGATTTACCCGTCATTGCCGGAGCGATTGACCGTTCCATGACTTTTCATGTCACCCACACTAAGGATGAGATCCTTTATATTGAATTAAAAGATCTGGAACAACACTGCTCCATAAGCCTCTTGGATCAAGAACGTAATAACCAAACACCAATTGATTTTTTCAACTCAGGCTTAAGAGTTGTACAACGCTATGGCTGTGTTCCTGATTCTGGGCTAAAGGTTTCAATCACCAGCAACATACCGATTAACGCGGGTGTTTCAAGTTCTTCGGCCCTGACCGTCGGCTGGATCAAAGTTTTGTTGCATGCATTCGGTTGTGACCAGCCCATAACACCACTATTGATTGGTCAAATGGCCTTCGAGGCAGAGGTATTAGAGCACAACAGCCCAGGGGGGCAAATGGATCAATATACCATTGCGCATGGTGGATTGATCTTTTTGGAAACTGGCAAAAATTTGGTGGTCACTCCACTGCCACTGCCACAACTGACCATGGTATTGGCAGAGTCTGGAATAGGCAAAGACACTCTTGGCACTCTTGGTGAGGTCAGAACAAACGCCCAAAAGGCGACAGATTTGGCAAAAAAAATTGATCCTCAATTTGACTTAAAAAAAGCGACACCCGCCGACTTGGCAAGAATTTTACCCCATATAACGAGGGATTTACAACCCTATTTTGCGGCGGCAATCCACAACCACGATATCACCCAGAGTGCCCTCAAAATATTGGTGAGCAGTGATCCAAGTGCTGCGCAGCTCGGCCAGCTCATGACCAGACACCATCACCAATTGAGCAAGTGCCTCAAGGTGTCTCATCCAAAAATTGATGAACTGATTGACATCGGTCTCCAACATGGGGCTTATGGCGCAAAAATTGTAGGTTCAGGGCACGGGGGTTGTGCCTTATTTTTAGTGCCAGAAAATCAGGCAGCCTCAATTGTTTCAGCGGTATCTCGCGCGGGTGCCAAAAATGTTTATCCAATCAAATTCAGATCAGGTCACCAACTTACAACCCAATGACAGAAACACTCATCATTTTGGCTGCTGGCGCTTCGAGTCGGATGAAAAAAACTTTGGCCCAGGCCCAAAAAAGTGATCTAATGCCCACCAACAAAGCCCTCATTCCGTTGGGCACTGCAAAAATACCAGCATTGGACTTTTTGTTAAATAATGTCGTAAAGGCAGGTTTCAAAGACGTGGTATTGGTTGTGTCGCCGGGTTCTGAAGAATTCAAAGAACGCTATGGCCAAAGGGAACACGGTAACCTTTATCGAGGTCTGCGCATCGCATATGCCTACCAATACCTCCCGAATGACGCACTCAAGCCAATGGGCACTGCAGATGCCCTTTTGCAGGCACTTCAGCAGTATCCAAAATTGAGTTCAGCTTCGTTTGTGTTGTGTAATGCGGACAATTTATATTCAATCAAAGCCTTGACACTTTTGCGTCAGTGTGACGCGCCAAATGCCTTAATGAGTTATGATCGCGATGCATTAAAATTCCCAATAACTAAAATCCGAGCCTTTGCCCTATTGGTGGTCAATGAAAACAAAGAGTTATTGCAACTTGAAGAAAAACCAAATGAAGAGATGACTGGCTGGATCCAAGAACGCATGAACAGACTACTGGTGAGCATGAATTTGTGGAAATTTAACGGATCAGACATCATTAGAGCCCTTAGAGTTTGTCCCATACATCCAATACGACAAGAAAAAGAGCTGCCAATGGCAGCCCAAATATTGGTAAAAGACTTGAGCTGTCCGATACAGGTTCTGGAAATAGCCGAACATGTTCCGGATCTGACAGCTGCATCAGACATTGCCTTGGTAGAAAAGCAGCTTGGACTCCATCACTAGCAGACCAAAGAGCAGATTTTGGTTGACTTAAGCCTTATTTTCTTCTTTAATCAGATTGAGCGCAGAACCCATTCTGAACCATTCAATCTGTTGACTGTTGTATGAATGATTGACCACAATAGATTCAGTTGACCCATCGGCATGAGACAAAACCAGAGTCAAAGGTACATTAGGGGTAAAACCATCGATATCTACAATGCTGATCGCATCATCTTCGCATATGCAGTCATAATCTGATTCGTTTTGGAAGGTCAAAGCCAACATCCCTTGTTTCTTGAGATTTGTTTCATGAATCCGCGCAAAAGACTTGACCAAAACTACTGCGACGCCCAAATGACGTGGCTGCATGGCCGCATGCTCACGTGATGAGCCCTCGCCATAATTATGATCTCCAACCACGATGGTTTTGATGTCAGCCGCTTTATAAGCCCTTTGCGTATCTGGCACACCACCATATGCTCCTGTAAGTTGATTTTTTACAAAATTCGTCTTTTGATTAAAGGCATTAACGGCACCAATCAAAGTGTTGTTGGCAATATTGTCGAGGTGTCCTCGGAAGCGCAACCATGGTCCAGCCATAGAAATATGGTCAGTAGTACATTTACCTGAAGCCTTAATCAATAATTTCATATTCTGCATGGAGCCATTGCTTATCGGCAAAAATGGATCTAACAACTGTAATCTCTCAGAATCACTAGCGACGGCAATAGAGACATGGCTGCCATCCTCCTCAGGCGCTAAGTAGCCATTGTCTTGAACATCGAAACCGCTTGGCGGTAATTCCCAGCCGGTTGGCTCCTCCAGCATGACTTCCTGGCCATCTTCATTGATCAGGGCATCGGTAATGGGGTTGAAATCTAATCGCCCAGCGATCGCTATAGCCGCTGTAAGCTCAGGTGATGCGACGAAAGCATGGGTGTTCGGGTTTCCATCTGCCCGCTTAGCAAAGTTGCGGTTAAAAGAATGAACAATAGAGTTTTTGGGGGCATTTTTTGGGTCTTCATATCTCGCCCATTGGCCAATGCATGGGCCACATGCATTGGTAAATATCTTAGCATCTAAGGCCTCAAAAATTGAAAGAAGCCCATCTCGTTCTGCAGTGTATCGTACTTGTTCTGAACCAGGGTTAATGCCCAACTCAGCCTTTATTTTAAGGTTTTTATCAAGAGCCTGCTGAGCAATTGATGCTGCTCGAGACAAATCTTCATAAGAAGAATTCGTACAAGATCCGATCAATCCCCATTCAACCTTCAAAGGCCATCCATTTTCTTGAGCCTTGCCATTCATTGAACCCACCTCTGTGGCCAAATCTGGCGTAAATGGTCCATTAAGCTGTGGCATTAAAGTGGATAAATCTATATCAATGACCTGATCAAAATAAGCTTCTGGGTTGGCATAGACTTCAGGGTCTGCTGTTAGGTCATTTTTGATTTCATTCGCCAAATCCGCAATTTCAGCACGATCAGTAGCTCTGAGATAACGCTCCATAGAGGCGTCATATCCAAAAGTAGACGTTGTGGCTCCTATTTCTGCACCCATATTACAAATGGTTCCTTTACCGGTACATGAGAGGGCTTCTGCTCCAGGTCCAAAATACTCAACAACGGCACCTGTACCTCCTTTAACCGTCAAAATTTCTGCAACTTTAAGAATGACATCCTTGGGCGCTGTCCAACCCGAAATCTTGCCTGTAAGACGAACGCCGATAAGTTTTGGAAATTTCAGTTCCCATGCCATCCCAGCCATCACATCTACGGCATCTGCACCACCAACACCAATAGCCAACATGCCTAATCCACCAGCATTCACGGTGTGAGAGTCTGTTCCAATCATCATTCCTCCGGGAAAGGCATAGTTTTCGAGTACGACTTGATGGATGATGCCTGCACCAGGCTTCCAAAAACCAATACCATATTTATTAGACACTGATTCTAAGAAATCAAAAACCTCACTACTACCGGAAAGGGCAGATTTAAGATCTTGCTGCGCTCCGGTTTTGGCCTGTATCAGGTGATCACAATGCACTGTGGTGGGCACGGCCACCGTACTTTTGCCCGCCTGCATGAATTGAAGCAATGCCATTTGCGCTGTTGCATCTTGACAAGCAATACGGTCAGGGGCAAAATCGACATAATCTTGGCCACGTTGGTAACTTTTAGAGGCATTACCTTCCCATAAATGACTGAATAATATCTTTTCTGACAGGGTCAAAGGTTTCCCTGTGAGTGTTCTTGCATGGGCTACACGCTCTGGAATATGCGCATAAACCTTTTTAATCATTTCTAAGTCGAATGCCATAGCTCGTTTTTTTGAAGTCCTGCGAATTTACGAAATATTAAAATAATTTAAAAATAATCCAACAATTTGACCAATAAGCACGATATAATTTATCAAATCAGAGATTTTATTGAATTATTTTTAATAAAATACTGATTATTTATTAAAATTTTAAAAAAATGACAATGATATACTCCTTGTTTTGATGATATAGGAATATGATGATGTAAAAATACTCTACAAATCATTCATGACCGCACAAAAGAGGACAACCAAAGAGAACGACGGAGGGTCAAAAAAATAAGTGCATAAAAATTACAGCATTTTGGCATTAAAATAAGCCGCGGATCAAATCCTCTATTTTTCTACCTTCAGCTTCGGCTTTGTAATTTTTCAACAATCTATGACGCAGTATGGGCACAGCAACCTCCTGAAGATCCTCGATATCTGGGGAATACTTTCCCCTTAATGCCGCATGGGTTTTGGCCGCGAGAATAAGGTTCTGTGAGGCTCGTGGTCCTGCACCCCAATCAATAAACTCTTTGACTGATGCTGTCGCTTTAGCATTGCCGGGTCGTGTCTTACTGACCAATTCAACTGCATAATTAACAAGATTATCAGCAACGGGCATTCGGCGGATCAATTGTTGAAATCCAACTAAAGTTGGGCCATCCAATAATGAAGACGGCACACCAATTTTGTCAGATGTCGTCGCTTTGACGATTGCTACTTCTTCTTCAAATGATGGATAATCCAATTCGATGGCAAACATAAAACGGTCTAATTGGGCCTCTGGAAGTGGGTAAGTTCCTTCCTGCTCGATGGGATTCTGTGTTGCCAAAACAAAATAAGGACGATCTAAATCATATCTCTGGCCCGCCACGGTCACAGCACGCTCTTGCATGGCTTCAAGTAAAGCAGCTTGTGTCTTGGGAGGAGTTCTATTGATCTCGTCTGCAAGAATAATATTGCCGAACAAGGGACCTTTTATGAACTTAAATGTCTTATTAACATCCAAAATCTCTGATCCTATAATGTCACTTGGCATTAAATCCGGGGTGAATTGAATGCGGCTGAACTTGAGCCCTAAAGTTTGTGCCACGGTTTGCACCATAAGTGTTTTCGCTAAACCAGGCACACCAACTAATAGCGCATGACCACCAGAAAAAAGGGCACAAATGATTTGGTCGACCACCTTCTCTTGCCCAACAATGACTTTTTCAATCTCTTGTTTGAGTGCTTTATACTTTTGAACGAGTTCGTTCATTTGGGCGACGTCAGACATATTAGCTCTTATGATTTTTTTAATTCTTTAACCAATTACTAGAAAAACTACAATCGATATAATCGTTGTTGACGCTGATGTAGGTGTCTTTAATTTTCTTGTTCTGCCATATTTCAATAGCACGAATCTGTTTTTCTTTGAGCGCTAACTCTTGAATTTTTTCGTAATCGTCGACATAATCAGCAGGATGCTCTTGTTGTCGTTTGGTCACGGATAAAATTTTGAAAGATGTTTTTCCGGTATAATCTCGGTCCGAATAAACTTGTGACACAGCACCTTCTTCAAGGTTATAGACTTGAGCGCTCATCTCTGGGTCCATTTTGTTCAGGTCAAACCTCGTGTCTAGAGATATGGGATTGATCAATTGGCCTCCATTATTGCGGGTTTCTACCTCATCAGAAAATTGTCTGGCAGCCGCGTCAAAGGTCAATCGATCGGCCATAATTTCTGTTCGGATAGAATCAATTCTTGCCCTAGCTTGATCTATCGCACGCTGGGTCACATCCGGAAATAGAATAATATGACGGACATCAATCTCCTGGCCACGGACTTTATCCACTGTCACAATGTGATAGCCAAATTCCGTTTCAAATGGCTCACTGACCTCGCCCTCAAGTAATGAAAAAGCCACGTCCTTAAATTCTTTGGCAAAGGGTGAGTTCTTGCGGATGCCTTCAATGAGACCACCTTTTGAAGCCGAACCATCCTTAGAGTACAAAACTGCCTTGGTCGCGAAGCTTGATCCATACTCTAGTATATCTCTTCTAAATTCATTAAGCTTATCGATGACCTTCTGTTTGGCACCATCGGTAATGATGGGATCGATAATGATTTGTGCCACTTCGACCTCAGCACTAAAAACAGGGCGCTCTTCTTCAGGAATGTCATAGAAAAATTGTCGGACTTCCTCAGGCGTCACTTCAATATCCTCCACAACCTTTTGTTGCATTTGATTGGCCAAATAAATGACCTTATTGGTTTCAAAAAGATCTTGACGCAATTCCTCTATACTGGCCTTTTTATAAAATTCGGCAACTTTATCTTCATCCCCATTAAACTGCTGCACGATATAAGTGATTTGTTGTTCTATTCTGGCTGTAATTTCGTCGTCAGACACAACCAAACTATCTACTTTGGCATGGTGGGCGTAGAGTTTGTCTTCCATCAATTTGCCCAGCAACTGGCAGCGGGTCACATCCTTAATACTGACCCCTTGTTGCTCAAGCTCCAAATAACTCTTGTCAATATCACTGTCTAACACAACGTACTCACCGACCACAGCCGAGACCCCTTCTGCCTTGTATCGTTGAAAAGGAATCACGCTGTCGGTTAAGGCCACTACCGGGGACAACTCCTGAATGGCGTCAGTGCTATCAATGACTATTTCTTGTCCAGACACAGTGCCATAGCCCAAGAACAATAGACAAATCAATCCTTTAATTTGGTGTGTAAATTTCAAATGTTTTGTTTCTAATTGCATCTTTCGTAATATCCTTTTCTAATTTATTGGTCAACTCTTGCTTGCGGCGATTCAAAATAATTTGCCGAATGGTTGGCGTGACATAAGTCAATGGCGCTGGGTCATTTCGGTCCAAAACGGACACAATTTTGAGTAAATATAGCCCTAAAGAATCTTGCAACTGAGTAATTTTGGCATTTTTTAATCCAGCCATATTGCTTTCCTTCAAAATCGGTAAGCGCTCGATAATTTTTTCTTGCCGGACCCAAGTGGAATCATTGAGGTAGGATCCTATAAATTGAAGACTCAGCTCCTCGAGCAATATCTTGTCGTCCTGATCGAATCTCTGTAGAGCGCTTTTGACCTCAGGAATCTGCAAGTAATTTTCAGGCAAATGAACATAGCGAAACTGCATCAGCACATCATTGAGCTTAAAGTTTTCTTTGTTTTGCGCATAATATTGCTCTAACTCAGCTTCCGTTACAATGCTATCCAATTGTGCTGCAACAATACTGCTTTTATAGTATTCGGTAAATAAATCAGTTCTGTATTGCTGGATCAGATCTTCGAGATCGGCCTGCTGTTCAGGACTGATATTTATTTTTGCTTGATCGATCAGCAACTGTTTGGTCGCCCATCGGGTAATTTGGTTTTGGATGATCAAACTACTGTCTTGTGCGGTCACAGATTCGAGGAGCCCAGGTCCAATATCTTCGTAATATAAATAAGATTGGTTGACACGGGCCAAGGGTTTTTTTTGCTCATTGGGTGCCACATACCTGCAGGAGCCAAAAACAAAAAATAACGCCATCCAAAAGACCCAAGATCGATCCATAATAATTATTTCTTGAGCGCGCGCTTTAATTTTCGCAATGCTCTTTTATTGACCGAAACTGTGTAGTTCGACTTTAAATCCTCCATCCAAATGGTTTCTAGCTGTGACTGATAATCGCTAAAAACTTGACCAGCAACTTCATCAAAAGTTTTGACCCCTGGCTCAATAATCTCTGAGGCATGGACCACCACATATTGCTTCGGCCCCAATTGATAAACTGAAGAGAGGCCTGGGACTAGAGGATAGGTCGGGGGCAATGCTTTGTCTCCTTGCTCAAAAACACCCTCCGTCACCAACAATCCCATATTTTCTGCATCTGAGAGCTGTCCTTTGACTTGATCTGGAGAGACTCCTTGTCGCAAAAGATCCAACACTTGGTCCATGTTTTGTTGCGATACCGTGCGGAATATCGTCCCCTTGACTCGGCGCTTCCACTGGTATTGGTCTTGATGGGCCTGATAATAATTGGCCTGCCCCAAGGTGTCATTCTTGGCTTTGGTCCAAATATTTTTCTCCATGACATCAAAAATCAGGAGTCCGTCGCGATATTCATTGATGATCGCTGCATATTCAGGGTTGACCTTTTCGAGATTGGCTTTGAAATATTTCTGAACTTTTAATGACTCAAACTCCTCATAAACCATCTGAAGCATCGTCGCAATCTGTTTGTAAGGACGCACTTTACCTTGTCGACCTTCTATGTAAGTCCCAAATTCATTAAAATAATACGTCTCGCTTCCTACAGTGAATAAAGGCTTGTTGTCTTCAGGAGCAAAGGGCTCAAAATGCCACTTTCTTTGAAAGATACTGTCGTTGACCACGGCCAAGAATTCTGACATAAATGGGTAGCCCTTAAAGCCCAGTTTTTCTTTCATTTTTGAGGTTACTGCACTGGTCACAATTTTTGACCGATCGCCAGACCGCACATTAGCTTCCAATTGCTTTTTTTCTTCCTCGAATGTGGGCATTTGGCCAAAGCTTTCCAAACGGATCAAGTGCCAGCCAAATCGGGTTTGGATGGGGGCTGAAATTTCACCAGGGGTTTTGAGCTCAAAGGAAGCGTCCTCAAACGGTGGCGCTTTTAAGTCACCCTTCGAGAATGGGCGCATAAGGCCTCCATTTTGTCCTGTATTCTTGTCGTCTGAGTATTGCTTGGCCAAATCTTCAAAAGGAGCACCTTGAGACAGCAATTGCTCTACTTCAAGAATGCGTTCCTGTGCCACACCCGAAGTATCGTTTCTAGTGCTGATCATGATGTGAGATACCGTGATTTTTGGCAACACTGCTCGCCGGTCGTGCACCTTGATCACATGATAACCAAACTGTGTTCTTACGACATCCGAAATTTCACCGACAGGTGTATTGTAAGCTTCTGTTTCGAAAGAATAAATCATGCCAAATGCTGTAAAATAACCCAAGCGCCCTTCTCGCTCATCAGCACCTGGCTCTTCAGAATATTGACGCGCAAGCGCATTAAAATTATCAGGATTTTTTAAGGCCATTTCACGCAGTTGCGACGCCCGATTATAGGCCTCTAGGGTGTCTTGAGGAAAAGCATCCCAGTTGCACATGATCAAAATGTGTGACGCGTCAATCTGCTCTCTACTGCGCTCAAAAGCCTCTCTAACGAGTTCTGAGGTCACATTGTCTTCATAAATATAATTGCGTGAGAGCTGCTCTTCATACCCAGCAAAATCTTTGAGGTAGGTCGGCTTTTTATCTAAGCCTTGATCAATCGCCGCGGCGACTTTCAGTTTATAATTCACAAACAAATCTAAATAGCCATCAATGCTTCTTTGTTCTTGATCTTTTACCAGATCGAGGTTCTTCAGGTATACTTGTTTGAATTCACCCACAGTAATGGGGGTATCATTAACGGTCAATAGTGTTTCTTCGTTTTTTTGGGAAAACCCAATCACACTCGTAATCAAACAAATAGATAACAATATTTTTCTCATTGTGGCCATGATTTTTTGGTGGTGTAAAATTAAGAAATTCGAGAGGTTTATCAAGGCTATTAACACAACGTTTTGAGTTTTTTGACGTGTTTGATCATGGGCAACACTGGCCGTCCAAATAATCTTGGAGCAATTGGTATTTAAGCAATATCTTTGGCCTATAACTCATCCAATGTCACAATCCATTTCTTCATTACCACCAGATACAATTGTTGCCATGATATGGGACTTTCGCGGGCCCTCTAGCCGTCAAATTGCGGAGCACCACAGAATTCACTTAAAAGAATTCATGACTATGGAGGCGCTGGATTTCAGGGTTTTAGAAGTGCGCCAAGGGGCGACACAAATGCACAGCGTGTTTCTTTCGGTCAACGTTGGTTTAGTCGCTGACTTAAGAGCGCGACTAAAACCCCATCGCGGACAAATTGTCAAGAGCTGAGTAAACCATTTCTAATACTGTGTTTTTAAACACAATCGTTTTTGGAGCTTATGCCTTTTTTAGATTATTTTCACAAAAAATTTATCAAACATGAGAAAAATCACCTTATTTATACTTTGTTGCGGTTTTCAACTTCACGCGCAAACCTCAAAAGTTGGCACCATCGATATTGACTATATTTTGAGTGTCATGCCAGAATTAGAACAGGTTCAAGTACAAGTGACGGAATATGCTGGAGGCCTGGAGTCTGAACTCCAAAATAAAATGAAGAATCTAGAACAAGCCGTCGCTACCTATCGCCAGAACGAAGACACCTACACCATCAACCAGAAAAAAACCAAACAAGATTCACTATTAGCGCTCGAAACTGAAATGAAGCAATACCAACAAAATGGAAATCAGTTACTGGCACTCAAGCAAGAGGAGTTCATGCAGCCCTTGTACACGAAAATCGGAACTGTTTTGGAGCGCGTCGCAGAAGCGGATGGGTATACCCAAGTGTTACTGCGCGACAATACTGTCGTTTATATCGACAATAGATTCGACCTGACCCTCCAAGTCATTAAGGAAATGGGTATTGAGCTTAAGGTTGAAGAATAACAACAGCAACCGGCCTCAAACTATAGCGGACTAACGTGAGTAATTTGGGGCTTCTTTGGTAATAGTGACATCGTGCGGATGGCTTTCGTGAATGCCAGAAGATGTGATTTTTACGAATCTACCGGTTTCTTTAAGCGTCTCGATATTCTTGGCCCCACAGTACCCCATTCCTGCCCTTAGCCCACCAATAAATTGCGTCATGCTCTCGACCAAATCTCCTTTATAAGGCACACGACCGACAATACCTTCGGGAACAAGTTTTTTGATGTCATCTTCAACATCTTGAAAATAACGATCTTTCGATCCTTCCTTCATGGCTTCCACACTACCCATTCCACGATAAGATTTGAATTTTCTCCCTTCGTAGATAATGGTTTCACCTGGAGACTCCTTAGTCCCCGCCAATAATGAACCCAACATGACACAATCAGCTCCTGCGGCGATGGCCTTCGGAATGTCCCCAGTATATCGGATGCCACCATCAGCGATTACCGGCACACCAGTCCCCTTAATCGCTTCAGCGACCTCCAAAACGGCGCTGAATTGAGGGAAACCAACTCCAGCCACTACTCTAGTGGTGCAGATTGAACCTGGTCCAATACCAACTTTGACTGCATCTGCGCCAGCATCTACGAGATATTTCGCCGCCGCTGCAGTTGCAATATTACCTACGACTACATCCAAATCGGGAAATTTTGATTTGACTTGCTTGAGCACTGCTACAACACCTTTGGTATGACCATGAGCCGTATCGATAATGACTGCATCTACCTGAGCCGCCACCAAGGCTTCAGCTCGATCTAGTGCATCAGCAGTGACGCCCAATGCAGCAGCAACGCGCAATCGGCCATATTTATCTTTGTTGGCAATAGGTTTCTGTGTGAGTTTCGTAATATCTCTAAAAGTGATCAACCCCAATAGCGTCTGGTCGTCAGAAACTACAGGCAGCTTTTCTATTTTATTTTTTTGAAGAATGATTTCAGCTTCTCCAAGACTCGTACCCTTGCTGACCGTTACAAGCGGTTGCTTGGTCATGACCTCCGAAAGTGGCCGGTGGTAATTCTTTTCAAAACGCAAGTCACGATTCGTGACGATCCCAATCAACTTTTGATCATGGTCTACAATCGGAATACCACCTATGCTGTATTCACGCATGGTGCTTTGGGCATCATGAACAGTATGCTCTGCTCTTAAGGTCACTGGATCTTGGATCATTCCACTTTCCGCACGTTTCACTTTGCGCACCTCAGCAGCCTGTTGCTCGATGGTCATGTTTTTGTGCAAAACACCAATACCGCCCTCTCGAGCCATGGCGATGGCCATAGCGCTTTCGGTCACCGTATCCATAGCAGCGGAAACTACCGGTACGTTTAATGTAATGTTTCTTGAAAAATGTGTCGCTATCGAGACTTCGCGTGGTAAAACTTCAGAATAAGACGGAACCAATAAGACATCATCGTAGGTAAGGCCTTCTCCAAGAATTTTGTGATCGTGTGCAGTCATGGCAATTAAATTAAGAACTGTTACAGCGCTCTTCGCTGATATTTAATTGCATGCAAAGATACAATTAAAGTCGTGAACTTGGTGCGTTAGGGACAATAAAATAAAAGCGCTTAAAGCTCAAGGACCTTGAGCTCCTCTTGATAATTCAGCCGTGCCATCTGTGCCCATTCGATCAAGACCATTTTTTGTTCGCTTGTGAGACATCCATGCACATACTGATAAGAGGGTAATGGCATCTCCCCTTCTTCCACCTCCTCTATCAACTCGTCGAGTTTATGGTCTTTTTTCTTGACAGAATAAGTGGCCCAATCCGAGACATTAAAGTGTTTTTTGCCGTCAACAATATGCTCCTCTAACCAATAATTGAGTGGTGAAATTTGGCTATACCACGGATAAGTAGTTTGGTTGCTGTGGCAGTCATAACAATTAGTGCGCAGAAAAACACCAAGCTCTTCGCTGACTTGAGTTTCTTGCTCGAAGAGCACCACAGACTCATATCCTTGTTGGTTCTTGTCGGGTTGCACAAATTGAATCACCACAAGCGCGAACAACGCGATCCATCCTGCAGGTTTTAAAATTTTAATCATTTTGTGAGTTGTTTAAGTAATGAATAATTGATTTTCTGATATCAGCTGAAAGATCTTCAGCATTTGGCCTGAGTACCTGATAGACTTCTGGATGGTCGGGGGTCAAAAAAGGAATGTCGAAACCACGTAAAAGATATTCACTGGCAGCGATCCAATATTTTTGATGGTCCACAATTGGCGTCCCTTGATAATTCCATCGGTCACTTGCGTCTTTGGTCATCCCATAGCGTTGCAGATAAGCGCCTTCTCCCTTTTGACTTTCTCCGTAATTCAGGACTTCCTTAAGCAGCGCTCCTGATAATTCAACCTGGAGTATGCCATCGCCAAATGGCAAAACCCGAAACAAATCAATTGCGGTAATCCCACCAGACAAATAATCATCAAGGCGCATCGATCCACCATTGACTATTGCAGCACCTAATGGTGGATCAAAAGAAGCTCCCATCGCTGTAGTGATGAGCATGCCCAAATTAGTTTGCTCACTTCGGCTCTGCTTATCGCGTCCGTCTAAGGGTGTCTTGGCTTGGTATATGACAGCGTTGGGGTCATCCAAAACACTGCCCAATTCCTGCTGAAGCACCTTGTCCCATTTACGCACAATAGCTGCAACATGTTGATTTTCTGGCGTTTTGTTCGTTATGGGAAGCAACTTAGATTCGATTTGCCAGGACTTGCGGGAATCTCCGTAGCGCACTTGGTGCACATAAATATTTTTCGCATTAGCGTCGGACTTCGCAATCACTGTTTGACCGCTTTGTAAAAGCATATGGTTATGCTCATGCCCCCCGAGAATAAGATCAATATTAGGATTTTGCCGGGCTATTTCTAGATCCATATTTTTCTCAAGGTGCGTCAGAGCAACAATCATATCAACATCGTCATTTTGCAACTGCTGGGTCGCCCATGAAGCCTGCTCAAACATATCTGCATAATGAACATAAGGCTTAGGATTGCTCGGAATCGTCACCCCAAAAAAGCCGACTTTAAGAGGGGTGCCTCGAGGCGACTCGATACTCAAAATCTTGGTTTGTGGCACTGTATCTGTAAGTGCACCACGGTGGCGCTGAAACAAACTCAGAACACCCGACTGGTCGTGGTAGCAATTGGCATTGACCCAATCAAATGAAGACTCATTGAGCCTTTGCGCAAATGACGCGTAACTTAAATCAAATTCGTGGTTGCCGAAAGTCACCATAGTGAAATCCATCGCATTCATCACTTCAATCATTTGCCTTCCCTTTATTCGGGACCCTTGAAACTTGACATTGCCCAAGAGAGAGGGGTTCAGGAAGTCACCCGACATGAACAAATAAGTATTGGGATTAATAGCTTTAAGAGAATCGACGACATAGGCCACACGAGCCATTCCTCCGTAAAGCCCCCCTCCAAGAGGCGCGATTTCATAAACATCGTTCAGCTGGACAAAATTGAAAATGACCTCATCCTCAATGGCCGCAATGCCTGCCTTATCACGACAGCATGTGGCACAAATTAAAACCACTGCACACAATAAATACTTGACTCTAATGACCATGTTTGAATATTTTAGAAGCTTGATTGTAAGCGCTTTCAAAAGCAGTCATTTTCACCTTGTGATCTGCCCTTTGTGTTGTAAAATAGCTCAATAATTTTTCTGTCGGCATATTGCCCGTGAGTTCATCCTTTGCCATTGGACAACCTCCAAAACCTTGTATGGCGCCATCATACCGATAACAACCCGCTCGAAACGCGGCGTCTATTTTGTCATGCCATAGCGCTGGATGAGTGTGTAAATGAGCCCCAAATTCAATCGAAGGGTATTGTGGAATGATTTGTCCAAATAAAGCACCAATCACCTCGGGTGTCGCAGAACCAATGGTGTCACTCAAAGAAATAACCGACACACCCATTTGCGCCAATTTATCCGTCCAACGACCGACAATATCGCTATCCCAAGGATCCCCATAGGGGTTTCCAAAACCCATCGATAAATAAGTCACAACCTGCTTGCCATGCTTGCGCGCAAGGGACAAAATTTGATCTAAAACAATGATCGATTCTGCAATTGTTTTGTGTGTATTGCGCATTTGGAAATTTTCAGAAATAGAAAAAGGATAACCAATAAAATCGATTTCAGAAAAGGCCATGGCTTGTTCTGCACCACGGAGATTGGCGACAATAGCCAGGAGGTTTGTGCTGCTATTGCTCCTGTCAAGACCGCTGAGCACATCCTGAGTATCCCGCATCTGAGGTATGGCTTTGGGCGAAACGAAACTACCAAAATCAATTGTATCGAAACCGCATGCCAAAAGAGACTGGATGTATTGAGTTTTCTCAACTGTTGGAATCCACTGCTTGATGCCTTGCATGGCATCTCTAGGGCACTCAATAATTTTGACCGAAAGCATGAGTAAAGGTACAAAAATCCATCAGGTAGAAGAGGTCTTGAATAATCAAAATATTACCCCATCACGGCAAGAAAATATAGACCGCTAGCCCAACAAACAACAATACCTGCAACCAATGAAACACCACCCAAAATTTAGTTTTTGACATCAATATTCGGCCTAATCTTGCCGCCAAAAATGCGACAAAACTAAAAACAATGGCAGTAGACAACATAAAAATCAGGCCCAGAACATAAAATTGGAAAACAGTATGGTCTTGCTTGTCCCACAAAAACCCTGGAAACAAAGCCACAAAAAATAAAAATACTTTTGGGTTAGAAACATTCAAGATGAAACCCTTCTGAAACCACGCTCGCGATTGGTTGAACTCGGCGGCCTGATCCAACACTAAATAAGGACTACTTAAGGCTATTCGGTACGCTAAATACAGCAAATAACCTCCGCCAAAGATCCTGAGGACCAACAAAATAGCTGGCCAGGCATCTATAAGTGCGGAGAAGCCCAATGCCAGTAATGTTGTATGGATCAGACACCCGGTAATCAATCCCAAAATAATCCATAAACCGGTCTTGAATCCATGCTTCATGGACTGGGCCAATACATAAAGGTTATCTGGGCCAGGAGAAATTGCTAAGGCCAAAGAGAGTAAGGCAAAACTCCATAAACTCATGGGTTCTTGACGGTCTTTTCAACCAAAGCCTTATTGATGTCTCGAATCAACGCAGGGCCGCCATAAACAAATCCTGTATAAATCTGCACCAATGAGGCACCCGCATCAATTTTGTCTAATGCGTCTTGAGCAGAATTGATGCCGCCAACACCGACAATTGGGAATGCACCTTTACTTTCTTGATGCAAGAATCTGATCACTTCGGTGGACCGTTCACGCAATGGCCGCCCACTGAGGCCGCCAGCTTCGTTTTTATGGCCACTGATCAATCCATCACGAGCAATGGTTGTATTGGTGGCAATGACACCATCAATTTTGGTCAACGCCACGATCTCAATAATGTCCTTAAGCTGCCCATGTGTTAAATCAGGCGCTATTTTTAATAGAATTGGTTTAGGCGTCGACTTCTGGTTGTTGACCACTTGAAGGTCATTGAGTAAAGCGGTCAGCGGCTCCTTGTCTTGGAGTGCCCGCAAATCCGGTGTATTTGGCGAACTGACATTGACTACAAAATAATCTACGTACGGAAATAAGGCCTCAAAACATTGCCGGTAATCTTCAGCTGCACGAGCATTTGGTGTGGTTTTATTTTTTCCAATGTTTCCACCAATAACAACACCGTTATTTTTTCTCAATGCCTTTACGGCATTTTCAACACCGCGGTTATTGAAACCCATGCGATTGATGATGCCTTGGTCTTCTTTAAGTCGGAACAGGCGCTTTTTGGGATTACCGTCTTGGGGCTTTGGTGTTACCGTGCCAATCTCAATAAAACCAAATCCAAAATTGGCCAATTCATGATATAATTGAGCATCCTTATCGAATCCTGCCGCAAGCCCAACAGGGTTTGGGAAGTCAATGCCAAAAACCTGACGATGAAGACTTGGATCGTTGATTCTGTATAACTTCCGAAAAAGTACAGAGCAACCTAATCGGTGCGCCAGCTTGATCAAACGAAATGTGACATGGTGCACCATTTCGGGATCGAACATAAAAAGAAGAGGTCTAATGAAATTTTGATACATAAGTCAAGTTTCAAAGCAAAATTACTATTAAAACCGATATTTTGTAAGGAAGTAATGCCTTAATTTGCATAATAAATTCATGTTATGTTTTCAAAAGACGAACTCATCAAGCGCTTTATCAGTTATGTCACCTGCGACACCGAAAGTGACCCCAATTCTTCCGCGACACCGAGTACAGAAAAGCAATGGGTGCTGGCACGCCGCCTGGTGGAGGAGCTTAAGGCCATTGGACTTTCCGATGTCACAATCGATGACAATGCCTATATCCAAGCAACCCTGCCCAGTAATGTGGCCCATGAGGTACCCGTGATCGGTTTCATCTCTCATTTTGACACATCACCAGATTTCACAGGAGCCAATGTCACCCCTAGAGTCATCGAAAATTACCAGGGTGACGATATTGTATTGAATGCAAAAGAACAAATTATACTGTCACCAAAGGATTTTGACGACCTTTTACTTTATATAGGGAATACACTCATTGTAACCGATGGCACAACGCTTTTAGGAGCAGATGACAAGGCAGGGATAGCAGAAATCATTTCGGCCATGCAGCACCTCTTGGCGCACCCAGAAATACCACATGGCACCATTAAAATAGGTTTCACACCTGATGAGGAAATAGGACGAGGTGCGCACAAGTTTGATGTCACTAGATTTGGCGCGGATTGGGCATACACCATGGATGGCAGCCAGATAGGAGAACTGGAATTTGAAAATTTTAACGCCGCTGGTGCAGAGGTGACCATTAGTGGAAAGATGGTCCACCCGGGGTATGCCAAGGGCAAAATGATCAACAGCACTTACTTAGCGCAACAATTCATCAAATCCCTTCCAGAACAAGAAACACCAGAACGCACCGAGGGTCGAGAAGGATTTTATCACCTTCATCATTTTACTGGCGATGTCGAACAAACTACCCTGAGCTACATCATCAGGGACCACGATCGTGACAAGTTCGAAAAGCGCAAAAGAGCCATGCATCAGATCGCACAGGATATGAATGACGCACTGGGTATTGACCGAGTTAAAGTCGAGATTAAAGATCAATACTTTAACATGCGCGAAAAAATTGAGCCCATGATGCACATTGTTGATTTAGCTCAGGAGGCTATGGAAAAATCTGGGGTCCAACCAATCATAAAACCTATTCGTGGGGGCACAGATGGATCACAATTATCTTTCATGGGCTTACCTTGTCCTAACATTTTTGCAGGAGGGCATAATTTTCATGGACGTTATGAATATGTTCCGGTAGAAAGCATGCTTAAGGCGGTAGAAGTTATTGTCAATATCGCTACCCTAGCAAGTGAAAAATCAAAAAACACTAATATTTAAACTATATTTTGTGAAAAATACGCTTCATTATTGGGCTTTTTTCTTGCCGCTCATCGCTTTTTGTCAAAACACTGAAAGTGTTACCGAAGAATCCACTCAAACCATTCAAGAAATCAAAGTCGATGTTCTAGAAGGTCTTTTGGTGCCAAATATTGAGATCAGCTACGAATACGCCCTAAGCTATTCCTCTGGCGTTGGGGCCTTGACAAAAATTGACCTTAGTGGAGAAGATGTTGATTTTACTGCAAAATTTGTCCTTCAACCTTATTACCGTCAATACTTTTACCAAAAGCAAGATTTTGGCATCAACGGTGTTTTTATAGAAGGGTGTTTGCGCTATGCTGTGGGCAAGGCCTACACTTATGATGATATTGAATTCCCCTATCCTATAGAACCCAATGAAGTGCACTGGCATAGTGCCGGAATCGGCTTTTCGCTAGGAAAGAAATGGATCAATCAAAATGGCTTTCTATTCGAAGCACTTATTGGAGGCGGCAGATACCTAGCAGCAACAGATGGGCCAGAGGGCTTCTTTAACGGTGGGCTAGTTGTCGGTTATAGATTTTAAAAAAAGCTCAGCCATTGCCTTGCCTGGTCTTATTTTGTCCTTGGTCAGCAAGATTCATAAACAAAACAAAAAAGGTTGCTCAAATGAGCAACCTTTTTTTGATTGAACCTGACCTCTTGCTATTTAGTGGCCTTCCCTTTATTGAGCTTTTGACTCAATTCTAAAGAAATTGCAGAGCGCTCATACTTCATTTTCCCGGCCCCTGATTCAAGCACACATGTGTCATCATCATTCAACTCAAGAACTTTAGCATGAAGTCCACTTTTGGTCACGACTTTGTCCCCTTTTTTCATCTCAGCAGCAAACTTCTTCTCCTGCTTGGCACGTTTCATTTGGGGCCTTATCATGAACAGATAAACCACAAGAAACATTAAAATAAGTGGCGCAAAGCCTTGGATACTTTCCATAATTAAGAGGCTTAATGATTTATTGAATCTTGATTGGAGATCCTTCAGCAGCACCAGCTTTAGGCGTCACAAAAGCTTTGATACTGATCATTTCTTTTCCTTTTTCAGTATTTGCTGTAATGGTTACAGTCTTACTGACTTGATTTTTCCCACTACCGTTGAATTTTACCAAAAGCTCGCCCGATTCTCCTGGAGCAACAGGTGTTTTTGGGTATTGCGGTACCGTACAGCCACATGAGCTCTTTGCGTCAACAATCACAAGATCGGCCTCACCATTGTTGGTGAAACGGAATACGTGCTCTTGAGGCTCACCTTGATTGATTGTGCCGAAATCAAATGAACTTTCGTCGAAAGCCATTACAGGAAATTTTTGTGCTTGCGTGTCACGTTCTGCAGCCGCAGCTACGTTATCAGCGCTTACTTTGTCAGAGGCATTGTCTTTACATGATGTGAAAGTAAAAGCGGCCATCAACGCGACAAGAAATAAAGTCTTTTTCATGATGCTTAGTTTTTAATTAAAATATATTAGGATTCAATTTAAGAAGGCTAATTTAGGTATTTTTTTACTTTTAAGTAAGGCCACGTCCACTTTTATTCAATTTGTCCTGCTCCATAAATTCCTTCACAATATGGTCTAAAATTCCATTAATGAACAAACTACTTTTGGGTGTTGAGTACTCTTTCGCAATCTCTAAATATTCATTGATGGTCACACGAACAGGTATCGACGGAAAATACAAGAATTCTGTGATGCCCATTCTCAAAATCAACAAATCCAAATCTGCGATGCGCTCTTGGTCCCAATTTGGAGTTTTGCCTTTCATGACTTGGTCCAGCTCCTCTGTACTGTCTAATACTTTCTGAAAGAGCATCTTACTAAAAGCACGGTCATCTTTGTCCTTAAAAACCCCTGGCACAAACAAAATACTTGGATTTTTTTCACTCAGCTTATTGAAGGTCTTGACAACTGCCGTATTGACCCATGGAAAATCATCTACCCAGGTGAGACTCTTGTCTTCGAGGTAGTCGTAAAGCTTATCATTTGGGGCTAAAACTTCTCGGTAAATGCGGATGACAAACTCCTTATCTTGATCAAAGCTGGGTTGGCTAAGGGCCAAATAATCGTGGTACCAATCCATTGCTTTTAGTGCGTTAAATAAAATTGCAATGTATTCGTCGTCCTGAATCCAGTGGTTTAGTTTGCGGTTTTTTGCAAATTCATTCAAGCTCTGGTGGGCTGCTACCATCTGTATTACCCTATTCTGCAGTAAATTGAAACTTGGATTTTTTTCTGAATCACTGGCCAAATGTTTCTGCTGGGATCTTTCCAAAAACTTTTGGGCATGATCACGCATAGCTACAAGCGCCATGAGCATCAGTGCCTGAAGATCTTGCATATGCTCCAAACTATGGGAAAGAAATTTGTGTTGCGGTGCATGATCTGGCTGTTGGTCTTGAGACCAAGCATATAAGGATTGAAGCACTTTAACTCGTATGTGACGTCTGGTAAGCATATTTAAAAGAACGTTTGGATTAAAGGCGCACTGTTGCGCCTCGCAAATATAGATTTATTTTTCGCTTTTACGCGCGTCTATTCTTTGTTGTGCCACGTCTAGTGCTGCTTGATGAGAGGTCAGGCCTTTGTCTGCTGCAATGGTCAAAATTTCCAAAGTCGTGTCATAAATATTTTCTGTTTTGCGCATGATTTCTTGACGACCATAATTTTCTAACTCTGCATAAACATTAATTATGCCTCCAGCGTTAATCAAAAAATCTGGAGCGTAAACAATGCCTTTATCTCTTAACGCATTTCCGTGCTCGAACTCATTTGCCAATTGGTTATTGGCCGCTCCCGCAATAATTTTGGCCTTGAGCATTTTTAATGTTTCATCGTTAATGGTTGCACCCAAAGCGCATGGCGCATAAATATCAACATCTGCTGCGTACACATCGGCCCCTTGGAAAATCGTGGCATGATATTTATCGCGTACTCTTTCCAAGCGTTCTTGACTGATGTCACTGATCACCACACGGGCGCCTTCATTAGTCAAATGCTCCACAAGTGCTTCACCAACATGCCCAATGCCTTGGACAAGTACCTTTCTATTTTCAAGGTCTTCAGAGCCATAAGTGAATTTGGCCGCAGCTTTCATCCCCATAAACACACCATAGGCTGTTATGGGAGATGGATTTCCTGCACCTCCTTTGTCCTCAGAAATACCAGTTACATAAGGGGTCACGGTGCGCACTAAATCCATGTCGGCAGTTTCCATGCCAACATCTTCTGCGGTAATGTAACGCCCGCCCAAGCCATGAACAAACTCACCAAACCTAAGCATCAATTCGGGTGTCTTTTGGGTTTTGGCATCACCAATGATTACAGCCTTGCCTCCCCCTAAGTTCAATCCAGTAATCGCAGACTTATAAGTCATCCCTCGCGACAAGCGCAAAACATCTTTGAGAGCCTCTTGTTCGGTTGCATAATTCCACATACGTGTTCCGCCTAAAGCAGGACCTAAAACCGTATTATGAATACCAATAATTGCCCTTAAACCAGTATCTTTGTCATGGCAAAAAACAACTTGTTCATGGTCGCTGAATGCCTCGTGACCAAAGACAGGTGTCAGATGGCGGAGTGCTTTAGAATCAATCACTTCTTTTATCATATTGTGGAAGTCTTAAAAACGCAGTGCAAAAATACCTAAGTACTGCAGATTCTACAAAGAAAATGACTCAAAAATAACAATAACACAAGCGGTCGACGCAACATGAAAGAACTGGCCTACATCAATAAATATTTTGTCACCTACAGTGGCCGCCTCATTATTGGTTTGCTGATCACTGCCATCGCGACCGTATTCCGCATTGTCGTTCCGGCCAAAATTGGAGATGCTGTAGACAGCATCAAAAGTTATATCAATGGGGAAAGCACTTATGAGGTGCTCACCAGTGCCCTAGCATTAGATATTGGATTGATTATTGGCGCGGCATTACTTTCAGGATTTTTCACGTTTTTGATGCGGCAAACAATTATCGTGGTATCGCGCTATATCGAATATGACTTAAAAAATGAGGTGTTCCGACATTATGAGCGGCTATCCCTTAATTTTTACAAATCCAATCGTACTGGGGATTTGATGAATAGAATCAGTGAGGATGTCTCCAAAATCCGTATGTATGCTGGTCCTGCGCTGATGTACAGCACCACAACTGTCACCCTATTTGTGGTGGCCATAAGCTATATGCTTTACACTGCGCCCATGCTCACGCTTTATGCCGTTGGGCCGCTCCCATTCTTATCCATAGGCATCTACAAATTGAGTATTGAAATACACAAGCGCAGCAGTATTGTTCAGAAATATTTGTCACAACTCACCACCTTTACTCAAGAGCGTTTTAGTGGCATCAGTGTCATCAAGGCCTATGGCCTTGAATCCCGAAGTCAAGAAGAATTCATCACCCTTGCTAATCATAGCAAAGACAAGAACATTGACCTGACAAAGGTACAAGCGTTATTTTTTCCATTGATGATCTTGCTGATCGGTTTGAGCAATATATTAGTGATATATGTTGGTGGCAACCAGTATATCGATGGAACAATTGATTTTGGCACTATTGTCGAATTTTTGATTTATGTCAATATGTTGACATGGCCTGTAGCGATAGTCGGATGGGTTTCCTCCATGGTACAGCAAGCCGAAGCATCCCAAGGCCGCATCAATGAATTCCTCAAACAAGAGCCTCAAATTATCAACCACACAGAAGAAAATCATCAGATTTCGGGCCACATAGTGTTCGACAAGGTGAGTTTTACCTACCCAGACACCAAGATAAAAGCCCTTAATGAAGTTTCCTTTAAGGTTGCCCCTGGCGAAACCCTGGCCATTATTGGTCATACTGGTTCCGGGAAATCAACATTATTGGAATTAATTGCGAGGCTCTACGATGTCGACTCTGGCACCTATACTATGGATGGTCTAGCCGCCAAAAGCATCAATCTCAATGACCTGAGAAACGCCATCGGTTATGTGCCTCAGGATGCATTTCTTTTTAGCGAATCCATATTAGACAATATCAAATTTGGCAAAGCAGATGCCACACAAGAAGAAATTGAAAGTGCTGCCAAGCGTTCCGTTGTGCACGAAAACATCATCAACTTCAAAGATGGCTACCATACAGTTTTGGGAGAACGCGGCATCACGCTAAGTGGTGGACAGAAACAACGGGTATCCATAGCTCGGGCACTCATCAAAGACGCACAAATTTTACTTCTCGATGATTGCTTGAGTGCCGTCGATACTGAGACAGAAGAAGCTATTTTGCATCATTTACTAGAATACAGTCAAAACAAAACGACCATAATCGTGAGTCATCGGGTCTCTACGGTCAAAAATGCTGATCGCATTTTGGTGTTGGATCACGGTGCCGTGATACAGGAAGGATCTCATGATGAATTGCTCAAAGCACATGGGTATTACAAAGAGTTATACGAAAAACAACTTGTAGAAAAAGAATTGTAAAGATTGCTTTGCTGATTTGGTTTTTTTTTAGATTTTTGGCCCAAACGACCACCAAACAAAAACCAATATGAGTCAACATTATACCTCAGACAAAGAAGAGATTTATTCAAAAGTCATGCGTGCAGGGCGACGAACTTATTTTTTTGATGTTCGCGAAACCAAAGCAGGAGATTATTACTTGACCATTACTGAGAGTAAGAAGTTTACTAATGATGATGGTTCCTTTCACTTCAAAAAGCACAAGATATACCTATACAAAGAAGATTTCGCTGATTTTAAAGATAATTTAGAAGACATGATTAAGTATGTCTTAGAGGCCAAAGGAGAGGAAGTTATCAGTGACCGGCACCAGTCCGACTATTCCGCCGAGTCCGCACAATCTTCTAGTGATTCAGAGCACCAATCGACATCAAGTTTTACTGATGTCCGCTTCGAAGATATTTAAATCCACTGGAGCCCATATGCCATTGAGGCCGTTTCCTTTGAAACGGCCTTTTTTATTTTATCTTTAAACGTAAATTTCTTGAAACCGTTATTATGAGAATATTGTTTTTCCTATTATGCTTGAGTATGTTTTCTCCTTACCTGAAAGCACAAGACCTTGATTTGGCTTATTACCTTCCACAGCACAAAACCTATGATCCAAATATTCCAACGCCAGAGGACATCGTTGGTCATCAAGTCGGACAATGGCACATCACACATGACAAACTGGTGGGTTATATGACCGTATTGGCAGCTTCGAGTGACCGATTGAGCCTCGAACAAAGGGGCACGACATTCGAAGGGCGGCCATTAGTTTTACTGACCATTACATCGCCAGAAAACCACAGGCAGATCGATCAAATTCGCCAAGACCATGCAGCACTGACAGAGGCAAAAGGTCTCGATTTTGACTTAAACGACATGCCTATTGTCGTGAATCAGGGCTTTTCAATTCATGGGAATGAACCCAGTGGCGCTAATGCAGCCTTGCTACTAGCCTACCATTTAGCAGCCGCTCAGGGCCCAGAAATAGACGCACTACTGAGCAAAACCATTATTCTTTTGGATCCTTCGTTTAACCCAGATGGACTTCAGCGATTTGCCACTTGGGCCAATATGCACAAGGCACAAAATGTCACTCCAGACCCCAATGACCGCGAATACAGTGAGGTTTGGCCGGGTGGCCGCACGAATCACTATTGGTTCGACCTGAATCGCGATTGGATGCCCGGACAGCTCCCAGAGAGTCAAGCGCGATTGAAAACATTTCACCAATGGTATCCCAACATTCTTACAGATCACCATGAAATGGGGACCAATGCCACATTTTTTTTCCAACCGGGGATTCCCTCAAGAACCCATCCACTGACGCCAAAAAAAAACCAAGAATTGACCGCGGCTATTGGTCAATTTCATGCCAAAGCGCTGGATGGACTGGGAAGTCTTTATTATACCCAAGAAGATTATGACGACTTTTATTACGGCAAAGGATCGACTTTTCCTGATATTCATGGTGCCGTCGGGATTCTGTTTGAGCAGGCCTCATCGCGAGGTCATGCGCAAGAAAGCGATAATGGCATTTTGACATTTCCCTTTACCGTGAGGAATCAGCTTACGGCGGCACTATCAACACTAGAAGCGGCAAAGGCCATGCGCACAACGCTCTTGTCTTACCAACGCTCGTTTTACAAAGACCTGAGAGACAAAGCAGGCAAAGGCGGTCAAGCTTATGTTTTTAGTGATGAGCATGACCCTGGCAAAGTCCAACACTTTATAGATCTTTTACAACGTCAAAAAATTAATGTATTTGACTTAAAAAGTGCAGTCGCATCCTCTGGTCATCAATTTGAGCCCGGCAGTGCTTTTGTGATACCAAAGCATCAAAAGCAAGCCACATTAATAGAGGCCATATTCGAAAAAAGAACAACCTTTCAAGACAGTCTTTTTTATGACATCAGCGCATGGACACTTCCTTTGGCTTTTGACTTAAATTATGGCACTGTAAGCGCAAATCTCGTGGGTAAATTGATTCAAGAATCAATATTAAAACCCGGCCCAACAATCCATTCGGCCTATGCCTATGCTGTGCGTTGGACAGATTATGATGCCCCAAAGGCGCTTGCCGCATTGCACAAAAAAGGCATCAGAGTAAAAGTCGCTATGAAACCCTTTGAAAGTGCGGGACAAAATTTTGATTATGGTACTCTAATGATTCCAGGGCATAATCAAGTCCTTTCGTCTCAAGAAATAGCCGATTTCCTGCAGACGATGAACAATGGTCGCTTAGCCATTACTCCCATCACAACAGGACTGACCGGCGGCATAGATCTAGGCAGTAAAATGTTTGAAACCATACGGCCCAAGTCGATCGCGCTTTTGGTTGGTAATGGTGTCAATGCCTACGACGCAGGAGAAATATGGCATTTGCTCGATACACGATACGACATCCCTGTGACCAAATTAGACACCGACCAACTCAGACGAAAAGATTTGAGTCGCTACACGACAATTATTGTGCCTGCGCTCTATGGTGGCCTTGATGCTAATGCCAATTTAAGACTTAAAGAATGGGTCAACCAGGGCGGTCATTTAATTGCCTACCGCGCTGCGGCACAATGGCTCAACAAAGAGGAATTATTGCCCATGTCATTTAAAGAAAAGCCCCTGACGGATCGTGACAGTAACTTCGAAAATCGGCAACTATTCAGAGGCGCTCAAGTGATTGGTGGTGCGATATTTGAGGCGCATCTTGATCGATCCCATCCCATAAGCTTTGGCTATGACCAACCCAGTCTGGCCTTGTTTCGCAACACGACAATTTTTGTCAATCCTGGAGAGAAGCGTTTTGATGACCCCATCCAATATTCGGAACATCCTCTACTCTCAGGATACATCTCAAACGACAACCTAGACTTGCTGAAGAATTCGTCCGCCTTTAAGACCCGAAGCCTCTCAAGAGGTCGGGTCACTTACTTCACGGATAACACCAATTTTAGAGGCTTTTGGTATGGCACGAATAAGCTATTGATGAATGCGGTATTTTTTGGCGACCAAATGTAAAATGCCTTT